>JGI994J12354_10005613_pt1 | contig 10746 bp, 12 predicted proteins | sample IntmicLarv3ML3BL_FD_12354 | JGI IMG/M metagenome (IMG submission 12354)
TCGTACATTGCAAATTGAAGATGGCAAAACTACTGTTCAAGCGGGCGCAGGGGTTGTTGCAGATTCAAATTCTTCTTTTGAATACGAAGAAACAAAAATGAAAGCGAAAGCATTAGCAAAAGCATTAGAAGCTTCTGGTTATTTGGACGCTATAAATCTCAACAATTTAATTAAATAAATATGATACTTGTAATAGATAATTATGATTCTTTCACATATAACCTTGTTCACTATTTTGAGACGTTAGGTACCGAAGTGAAAGTCATTCGCAACGATGCAATGAGTGCAGAAGAAATATTTGAACTCAATGCAAAAGCCGTTGTGCTTTCTCCAGGTCCTAGTTGTCCTAATAATGCTGGGGTAACTCTTGAATTTATAAAAAAGTTCAAAGGTAAAATACCGATGTTTGGTGTGTGCCTTGGAATGCAGTGCATAGGTCAAGCTTTCGGCGGAAAAATTATTTTAGCAAAAAAAGCAATGCACGGAAAAATTAGTCAGATACAACATAATCAAAAAGGAGTTTTTGAAGGTCTTAGTAGTCCGATGTCAGTTGTTAGATACCATTCGCTTGTTATTGATGAATCCTCACTTCCAGGCTGTTTGGAAATCACAGCAAAATCGGAAGATGGCGAAATTATGGGAATACGTCATAAGGAATTTTTGATTGAAGCAGTTCAATTTCATCCAGAATCAATAATGAGTTTTGGCGGCAAGCGCTTGCTTGTTAATTTTCTAAAAGAACTGGAGTCATTATGAGTTCATTATTCATAACGAAAGCGCTGAAAAAAATCGCTAACGAAAAATCAGATTTAACACTTCAAGAAAGTCAGTTAGTTTTCGATGAAATCATTGAAGGAAAAGTTAGCGAAAATATTTTAGCAGCCTTTCTTACCTCATTAAAAATGAAAGGCGAAACTATTGATGAAATTGTAGGCGCGGTTTTTGCTATGAGAAAAAAAGCTGTGTTTATAAATCCTAGTACTTGTTCTCCTATTGATATCGTAGGTACTGGTGGCGATGAGCTTGGTACATTTAATATTTCAACTACTTCAACTTTTATTGTAGCAGGTGCAGGTGTTAGCATCGCAAAACACGGGAATAAAGCTGCGACAAGCAGAAGTGGTTCTGCGGATGTTATGAATGCATTAGGATTCAATCTAAACGCGCATCCTGCAGTTATGGAGCATTGTTTACAATCAGAAGGTATTGCATTTTTATTCGCTGCAAATATGCATCCTGCCATGCGTATTGCAGCTCCTGTAAGAAAGAGTCTTGGATTTAGAACTATATTTAATTTGCTCGGTCCATTATTGAATCCTGCGGGAGCGGTTAAGCAAGTTGTTGGTGTTTTCGATACTTATTACACAGAAGTTATTGCGCAGTGCTTGCAAAAACTCGGCTCTCGCAAAGCCTTTGTAGTTCACGGTTGCGACGGGTTAGATGAATTTTCTGCAACATCACCTACACGTGTAAGTGAAATTAGAAACGGAGTGATAAAAACTTATGAATTCAATCCGCAAAAATATCTTTCAAGGATAGGGAATTTTTCGGAAACCATAGGTGGTACACCTGAAGAAAATGCAAAGATTACATTAGGTATTTTGAACGGTAAAATAAATGGAACGGCTCGTGATATCTGTATTTTAAATGCTGCCGCAGGAATTTTGGTAGACGACAAAGCTGCGAATTTTGAAGAAGCAATTATACTTGCAAATGATTCAATAGATAGCGGAAGAGCTATGAATAAACTAGAAACTTTAATTAAATATTCAAATCAATGAACAAAAAAACATACACAATATTAGACAAAATTTGCGAAAGAAAACGTATAGAAGTTGAATCAAGAAAATCAAAAATTTCTATTGATAAAATTCTAGAACTTGCGAAAAACGTGCCTATAAAAAACTCATTTAAAAATGCTTTGAAAAAAAATGAGCGTATTCCTGCAATAATTGCAGAGTTAAAAAAAGCATCTCCATCTGCGGGGTTGATTCGAGAAAATTTTGATTATAAAAATCTCTCTCAAAGCCTTGAAAATGCTGGAGCAAACGCAATGTCTGTATTAACTGAAAGCGAGTTCTTTCTTGGTAATGATGAGTATTTAAAAGAAGTTTCTTCAGTAGTAAAAATTCCACTGATAAGAAAAGATTTTATTTTTGATGAATATCAAATTTGCGAAGCTAAAGTATTAGGTGCGAGTGCTATTTTATTAATTGCCACAATGTTAAGTGATGAAGAGTTCAAAAAACTTTATTCATTCGCAAAAGAATTGAATTTAGATGTTCTTGCTGAAGCACACGATGAAGAAGAGATTGAACGACTAGTTTCTTGTGGCGCAGATATTATAGGTGTTAACAGCAGAAATTTAAAAACTTTTGAAACAAATTTAGAAACAGGAGCAAAACTACTTTCAAAAATTCCAAATGAAATTATTAAGGTTTCGGAGAGTGCATTGTGTTGCTATGAAGATTTATTATATGTAGGTGAATGTGGAGCAGATGCAGTGTTAATCGGCACCGCATTGATGAGTAAAGAAAATCCTGCGCAAGAATTAAAGAAGCTTTTAGGAAGAGAATAATATGAAAACAAAAATTAAAATTTGCGGAATCACTTCTTTAGATGATGCACTTTTTGCAATTGATTCAGGAACAGATTATCTCGGTTTAATTTTTGAACCTTCGAGTTCGCGTTATGTAACAAAAAAAAGTGCAATTGAAATTGTAAATAAAATTAAATCAAAAACAAAACTTGTTGGCGTATTTGTAAATCAAAGCGCAGAAGAAATTATTTTTGCAGTAAAATATTTTGGATTATATGCAGTTCAACTTCACAACAATCAAAGCGATGATTTTATAAAATCCCTCGGTAATATAGATGCTCAAATCTGGCGCGTAGTATGGATTGAAAGCGAAGAAGATTTCCAGAATGCTATACATCTCAAAGCAGATAAAATCTTAATTGATTCAAAAAATTCTAGTCAATTGGGCGGCACAGGTGAAATTGCAAATTGGATTTATGCAGAGCGTTTGGCTAGATTACGAACTGTAGTTTTAGCAGGTGGAATATCTCCTGAAAATGTATGTGATGCAATCAATCGGGTCAATCCATACGCTTTGGATTTAAACAGCAAATTAGAATCAAAAAAAGGAAAAAAAGATTCTAACAAAATTAAAAAACTTTTTGAAAATATTAAAAAATGAATACTGAAAATCATACTGGTAAATTCGGAATATATGGCGGTCAATATGTTGCTGAAACATTGATGCCTGCCTTAAAAGAACTTGAAGTCGAATTCCAAAAAGCAATCAAAGATGATTCTTTTCATAAAGAATTCACTGACATTTTGTCTAACTATGTAGGCAGGCAGACGCCTCTTTATTTTGCTCGTAGGTTGAGTGAATATTGTGATGGAGCGCAGATTTGGTTAAAGCGCGAAGACTTAAATCATACGGGTGCGCACAAAATAAATAACACAATTGGGCAGGCTCTTCTGGCATTGCGTATGGGTAAGCGCAGACTAATTGCAGAAACTGGAGCAGGTATGCACGGCGTTGCAACTGCAACTGTTGCGGCATTATTTGGTTTAAAGTGCGAAGTTTTTATGGGTAGTGAGGACATTCGCAGGCAAGCTCAAAATGTTGCAAGAATGAATATGTTAGGTGCAAAGTTAGTTTCTGTTGAAATTCCAAATGGTCTTGCAACTTTGAAAGATGCTATGAATGAAGCTCTGCGCAATTGGGTTGCGACAGTAGACGATACATTCTATGTAATCGGTACTGCTGCTGGTCCGCATCCATATCCTATGATGGTAAAAGAATTTCAATCTATAATTGGTAAAGAAGCTAAGGCTCAAATTTTAGAAAAATGCAATAGACTTCCAAATCAAGTGATAGCTTGTGTTGGTGGCGGAAGCAATGCGATAGGTATGTTTACGCCTTTTATCGAAGAAAATGGGGTCGAGATTTTCGGCGCAGAAGCTGCTGGAAAGGGAATACATACAGGAAAGCATTCATGTAGTTTAAACGGTGGAAGTGTGGGTGTTCTTCACGGTAACAAAACATATTTATTGCAAGATGCGTATGGACAAATTCTAGATACGCACTCTGTTTCTGCGGGACTAGATTATCCTGGAGTGGGCCCTGAACACGCATATATGCACGATTCTAAGAGGGTAAGTTATTTGCCGATAGATGATGCGCAAGCAATAGAAGCTTTCAAAAAACTTTGTGAATTTGAAGGAATTATTCCTGCATTAGAATCTTCACACGCGATTGCATTGGCTATGCAAAATGCAAAAAAACTTTCTAAGGACGACATTATTATTGTGTGTTTATCGGGTAGAGGTGACAAGGATATGGCATCTGTAATTGAATATGGAAAAAATTTAAAACTATAGAGAAGAAAAAATGATAACAGAATATTTCGGCAAAACTAAAAATGAAAACAAATCTGCATTGGTAACTTTTGTCAGTTGTGGAGATCCAAATATAGAATTTACAGAAAAACTTATTCGTAAAATTTGCGAAAGTGGTTGTGATATTATAGAGCTTGGAGTTCCATTTTCTGACCCAATGGCAGATGGAAAAAGTATTCAAGCTGCGAGTTTGCGTGCGCTTCAAAGTGGCGTAAACATTATAAAAATTCTAGAAATGGTTGCACGATTGAGAAAATCAGGAATCACAAATCCATTTGTTTTATTCTCGTATTACAATCCGATTTTCGTTGCAGGCAAAGAGCACATTGCAAAATTATGCAAAGATTCTGGAGTGAATTCTTGGTTAATAGTAGATGTTCCTTTTGAAGAAACAGAAGAGCTTTTAGAAGTAACAAAAATTAATAACATAAATTTAATTCCACTCGCTGCACCTACAACTCCACTTGAGCGCATAGAAAAAATTTCTAAAAATGGTTCAGGATTTTTATACTATATAACTGTTGCTGGAGTAACTGGAGTGAGAGATTCTTTGCCTGCGCATTTTGCAGAACGTTTGAAAAAAGTTAGAGAAGTTTCTGCATTACCTGTAGCAGCAGGATTTGGGATATCAACACCGGAGATGGCTCGTACAGCGGCATTGAACGCAGATGCAGTTGTTGTAGGAAGTAAATTTGTAGATTTAGTTCACGATACTTACGCAGAAAAAGGAGAATCAGAAGCTCTCAAAAAAGCAGGGGAATTTATTGAATCACTCGCAAAACAAATGATAAAATAATTTTTAACTAGCTTAATTTTTTGTAGTAGCGAATCACTCGCCTAGTTATTGAACACAAGGCTTGGGCGGGTGAGATTCCCATATTCTTACAATAATCTTCTATTGTGATTATTTCGTTAGCTGAGCGACCTATTAAAATCACTTCATCATCAATCGAAATTTCTTTCAATGGAGTTGTGTCTATACACGCTTGATCCATTGAAACTCTACCTATGATTTTTAATTTATTTCCGCGAACCAAAACGCAAGTATCAGGACTAATATTGCGTGTCATTCCATCGCCATAGCCTGCGGAAATCAAGGCAATACGCGTATCATAGGGCAGTGTATACGTTTTACCATATCCAATATTCGCGCCTTTTTGAAGAGTTTTTATTTGACTAATTGCACTTTTAAAAGACAAAACTTGTTCAGGAACAAATCCTGTTAAAATAGAATTTTTTTCAGGTTGAATGCCAAATAAAACTAATCCTAATCGCAATGCAGAATCAAAATTTTTAGGCAAACATTTCAAATCGAAAAGGTCATCGTGACACAAAATCATTTTACCTTCTTTGAAAAATCCAGAGGCATAGTTTAAAAATTCTAAATCGCAATTATTCGTTTCCTGCGCAGATCCTGAACCTGTACCGATTGCACACAAAGCATCTAATTTTAAATAAGAACTTTTTGCCAATTTTTCTAAAATCTTTTTTGCATCTTGTACAGATGGCACATTATCTACACTTGATGGCAAACGCATTTGTACAGAAAGTGTTTTAGACAATTTTTCTCCCATAGCTTCAAAGCGTTCGACTTCTTCCAAAGACGAAATTACAGGAGTAATGAAATTTTCAAAATAATAAATTTCTTCTCCTGGAATAGATGCGCACATAACTATAATTGGCCAACCAAAACCAATTTCGCGAACTTGTAATGCTTCGTTAAGATTTGAAACAGCAAATGCGTCGGCTCCGCTTTGCATTAAGTATGCAACTGCTGCGCTAATTCCAATGCCAAATGCATCGGCAGGGACGGATGCAATATAACTTTTTTCTTTAGGCAAAAAATTTCTGACACGTTTTAAATTGCGTTCTATTGCGCACAAATCAATCTGTACAGAACATCTTAAATGTGCGCTTGCGAATTCCATTTTACATATTCTTTCTTTGTCAAAACAAGAGCGTCTTGGCTGATTTCATATTCATTCAAAAAAGATTTATTTTTTTCTAAAATTTCAAAAATATCTTTTATATCGTATTCAAAATTTTCAAATTCACTTTCGGCATTTTCGCGCTGTTTTAGATAAAAAACTTTTTTATTTTTCGCTTCAAATAATTTTGTTTCTATCTCGAAACAAGTAGCGTCTTTACCTTTTTCTACATGACAGACGTTAAAGAAATTCTTGCGAGAAGGGCAGATTATAAAAAAATCTTTTTCATAAAATAATTCTATAAATTTTTCCAAAACATCAAATAATCCATAATAGAAAACCTTTGCTTTGCCGAGAGCTTTAAAAGTATTTAGTGCAACGCTTGCGCAACGAATTCCAAGTATAGAGCCAGTTCCTTGGCATATATAAAAATTATTGATATCTGCGATATGACACTTTGCGTAGGTAAGTGCGCGTCGAATTGCAGGGAAGAAATTTTCTAATACCATTCCTTTTTCTGAAAAATTGCATAAGATTTTTGAGTTATTAAAAATTGCAATTTTTAAATTTTCAGAAGTTGTATCTACAATTAAAGTTTTCATATTCACTATATATGGCGCTTACGCATTGACTTTGATGCGATGCCAAGTTCATCTCTATATTTGGCAACTGTGCGGCGCGAGATTTCCATATTTCTTTCTTTCAACAAATCGGTGATTTGTGAATCGCTAAGTGGAGCATTGGTATTTTCTTCTTCAATCAATTTTGAGATTTCTTTTTTCACTGCATCGCTTAACAGTTCTTCGCCGTTTTCAGATTCAAAAGCATTTGCGAAAAAGAATTTTAAAGGTTTAATTCCAGAATTTGTATATACATATTTTTCCGAAACTGCGCGACTGATTGTTGATAGATGGAAATTCAATTCTTCAGCAACTTTTGTCATTGTAAGATTTTTTAAATTTCCACCAAAAAAATAATCACGTTGAAAATTTGCTACATAATTTGCTATGGCTAAAAGAGTTTGATTACGCTCTTTAATTGCTTTGATTAAAAACTTTGCGTCACCAATTTTTTCACGAAGATAATTGCCATCAGAGTCAGCAAACCTACCACTTGCAAGCATTGCACGATAATCGTTATTGATTCGCAATTCAGGCATAAATTTATCGAGTAGTTCAACTCTTAGTTCATCGTTTTCGCAGACAATTGCGATATCTGCAAAAATAAAATCTTCATCTTGATTCTCATATTCTCTTGATGGAGATGTGTGCAATTTTGAAAGTGTTTCAAATGCGTTTTCGATAGCACTTTTTGATGCACAAAGTTTTTTTGCGATATCAACAATTTTGCGTTTTAAAAATAAATCGTAGCACTCATCTATTATACGATACGCTAAAATATTTTGTGTGCGTTCCAGCTGAAGCAAAAAGCAATCACGCATATCTTTAGCACCAACGCCTGCGGGTTCAAGGCTACGCAAAATTTTTACAGATTCTTCAACTTTTTCTTTTTCAAAACCTTCATCTATCATTGAAAATATTGAATCATCTTCAAGGAATCCACGCTCGTCTAAGTACTCGCAAAGACGTGCGAAAGTTTTAAGCATATCTTCATCTTTATAGTCGCAGTACACTTGAGATATTAAATCTTCGCGAAGTGTGCGGTTTTGAGGAATCGAATTTAACAAGAAATCGTGCTTATTAAAATTAGAATCTTCAGGAATAGAAGTTTCTTCAAAATCATCGTCGGTCTCACGCTCGGGTTCAGGCTGGACTTCTTCTAGCATTGGGTTGCTCTCGATATTATGGCGTATGATGTGTTGCAGACTAAGATTATTTGCTTGCAAAATATCAAGATTCTTACGCATATCGCTCGTAAGAATCATTTTTGTTTTAAGATTTTGCGTTAATTTATCTGACATCAGTATCGCTGAATTATTATGCGATAATTCGATATCTACAGAAAAATTGCAAACTAAAAACCGAAAGAATATGCAGACGCAATAGCATCCGCATAACGAATATTATCCTGATTTCCAGAGACAACTTCGTTCTGGACATTTTGCAAACCGTCTTGAGACATTCCAGAAAAATTGTTCAATGCATACGAAGTTTGCATATTTGGAATTTCAATAAAATCGTTCGCTACAAGCGAAAGGGAAGTATCTGAATTTGTAGCAGGCATAAAGTGTGTGACAAAAGCCACAGCAAAGACGGCTGTGCTAACAGCAGAAACATTCACAAAAACTTTAACCAAAGAAGAAGCCCAAAGTGATTCCCACACGGATTCTTTTTTAACAATGCTTTGAAGCATTTTTTTATTTAATTGCGCATCAAACTCAGACCAATCGGCAGTAGATGGTTTTTCGAGCTTTTTAATCTCGAACAATTCTTCAAGCGATAATTTGTTTTTCTGCATAATTATTTAATATAATCGGTTAAAATTGCTTTTAATTGTTGCTTTGCGTAAAAAAGGCGTGTTCTAACGGTTCCCTCACGAGTCCCAACAATTTCTGCGATTTCAGAATGGCTTAAGCCTTCAATTTCGTGAAGAACTACAACCGTTCTATGTTCTATAGACAATAATTGGAGTGCTTCGTTCAATTTTTCTCGCAATTCTTTTAACAAAGTTGTTTTTGAGCCTTCATCATTTTCGACAAGAGATTCAACTATTTCTTTATTGCCGAGCTCGTCATTCATATTTTCGAATGAAAAGAATCTTCGAAGGCGCGATTTTTTAAGCGAAGTGATTGTCATATTCACTGCGATTCTATAAATCCAAGTATAGAAAGAGCTATTGCCTTTGAAAGAATTTATGCTCTTAAAAGCTTTGATAAAGGCATCTTGAACAATATCCATAGAATCTTCGCGATTCGATGTCATACCGTAGACAACGCAGTACAGACGCTCGCGATATTTTTTGATGAGAATATCAAAAGCAGTCGTATCGCCCTCCTTAACGCGAGCGACTATAGACAAATCAGAATCTTTAACATCAGAGATTTTGATGTCGTCAATCGACTCGTTAATGCTACTATTAATAATATCCACCGATTTTATGCTGACTTTTTTATCGGCATTTACAAGCATTTATTTAGGCAAGGCTTGACGAATATTTTTTATTATACAAATATGAGTAGATACAAATGGAGAAAATCCTAGTAGCAATGTCAGGTGGCGTAGATAGCGCCGTGGCGGCACTTTTGCTAAAGCAAGAGGGTTACGATGTGTCGTGTGCGTATATGAAAACGTGGATGAATGAAGAGGGTATTGACGTTTTTGGTGATTGTCCTTGGCATCAAGATATTGAAGATGCAGAAAAAGTATGTAAACACTTGGGTTTAGATTTTGAAGTTGTTGACTTCATAAAAGAGTATCGCGAGCAGATTGTAGAATATTTAGTTGAAGGCTACAAAAATGGTCAGACTCCTAATCCTGACGTTATGTGCAACAGAAGAATGAAGTTTGGAAAATTTCTTGAATATGCAAAGAAAAATGGATTCTCAAAAGTTGCAACAGGTCACTACTGCGCAATTGCAGACAACAAAGATTCTTCAAAAGATTTGCTAATGGGTTTAGACCCAAGCAAAGACCAATCGTACTTTTTAGCTATGATTACTCAAGAACAACTGCAATCTGCAATGATGCCTATTGGTTCTTTGCTAAAGAGTCAGGTTCGCGAACTAGCAAGGCTAAACAGACTACCTAATGCAGAAAAAAAAGACAGTCAAGGAATCTGCTTTTTAGGAAAAATTAAAATTCAAGATTTTTTAGAAAAGCATATAGGCGAAAAAAAAGGCGTTATTGTAAATGCAGAAAACAAAGCAGTTGGCGAGCATAAGGGTTTGCATAATTATACTCTTGGTCAGCGAAAGGGTATAGGTGTGCCTTCCAATTCAGACTTTAAAAGCTATGTAGTTGTTGCGAAAGATTACGACACAAACATTTTATATGTAGACTTTCAAGATGCATTAAATTCCAAGCTTTATGTAGATGAAATTTTAGTCAAAAATCCAAACTGGATAAACAAACCTATCGGAAAAGAATGTGAGCTTTTGGGCCGCGTACGATATAGAGATGATTTAGTTAAAATCCACTATGAACCAATAGAAAATTCTTTTGCAAAAATAAAATTTGCTAAGACTCAAAGAGCCTTAGCAAGAGGGCAGGTTTTAGCGCTACATTCAGAGAATATTGTTTTAGGTGGAGCTTTTTTCGTTTGAAATAAAAAAAAGAATTAAAAAAGTTTTTGTAAAAGCTCTTTTAACATTTCTGTTGGAACAAGATTTTTCTTCTTATCCAAAGTAATATGTTTTCTGCAATGGCGTTTTAAATCTTCAGGATTATATTTGATAATTTCGCATTCGCCTTCGCGAGCCCCTGCACGTGGGTCTTTGATACGCTC
>JGI994J12354_10005614_pt1 | contig 10745 bp, 10 predicted proteins | sample IntmicLarv3ML3BL_FD_12354 | JGI IMG/M metagenome (IMG submission 12354)
TCATGGCGGGAACAACATCCTTTACAGATGCTAACTCCATTCTTGATCCTGTTATAGCAGATGCAGACGGTAAATTCTCATTTTCCAATCTGCCTGCGGGAAGTTATATGATTTGTGCCATAGAAGGCGTTTCAGGCTATATTACTGATATGCTGCCGCATACTGTAATCATCAGCGGAACGCCAAACAGCTTAACCGGTGAAGAACTTGTTACGGCAGAGCCTGTTGTAAGTAAACTGCCTGTTGTACCTGTCACACCAAATGAGGGTTCTGATTCATCTGATGATTATACGCCACCGACTTCTTCTAATAAGAAGACTGTGCCGACGGCGCCAAAAACAGAGAGAACACTTATTGTAGAGGATCCTCCTAAAGCTCCTGCGCCAAGTACTGCTCCGGTAGCCGAGCCGGTTGCTCCGGTTGTTACTACTGCGGAGCATGTTATAGAACGCGTTGTGGCTGCTTTCACAGAAGATGAATTTATTCCTCCTACAGAAGAAGATGCACAGCCTATTGAAATTTTGAACACTGATGAAATTAATGCTCTCCCTGATGGCTACAAAGCTGTTATTCATGAAGACAATGTTTATATTGTTTACAATGAAATAGATATGCCTGTAGGATATGTAGTCCTCGAAAACGATGAAACCTTAGAAACCATAACTTTAGATGATATTATACCGTTTGGCAACAGGTCCATTAAAGCCAATCCAAAAACAGGAATCAACAGTAACATAGGTTATAATATAGCCTTCCTGTTTATTGCAATTGCAGTCGTATTATTAAAGCCTTTTCTTCCGCTTGAAAAGTTTAAGCAGCTTTTTAAAAGGAAATTGCCGATGGTAATATAGGGTTGGCAAAACAGCATTACTTATTTTTCGTCCCCTTTAAGATTTTACAAATATAGCATTACAAACACAAAAAGAAACCAATTAAACCGGTTTCTTTTTGTGTTTTCTACTGAAAAAAATTTTTCTTTTAATCCAAATAAAAAGCCGCTCTTTGGAATTTTCCAAAAGCGGCTTATGTATTATTAAACTTATTTATTAATCCAACTGTGATGTACAGGCAGGGCAACGCGTTGCGTCATCATTAATTATACTAAAGCAGTATGGGCATTTTTTCGGAGGCATAAGTGCAGGTGCCGGTTTTTCAAATCTGTTCATAGCTTTTACAATTACGAAAATTACCAGTGCAGTAATTAAGAAATTAATAACGCTTGTTATAAATGCACCGTATTTCAAAGAAACTCCCAAAATTTCCAAAACGAGATAATCGAAATTCTGGCCGGCAAAAAGGCCGATTATAGGTGATATAATATTATCTGTCAAAGATGTAACCACGCCTTGAAACGCAGCACCGATAATAACACCGATAGCAAGATTCATTACATTACCCTTTGAAATAAACTCCTTAAACTCATTAAAAAAACTTTTCACTAAAACATCCCCCTACAGTTTTTATTTAAGAAAAATTATACCAATCTGTTTTTGTTCTGTCAACACAGTATGTAGTCTTAGCAAAATAGTTGAAGTTGACAATTGCCCCAGGTGCCGTTTGCATTTATAATAAATAAGGGGTGATTTTTATGGATAAGCCGGTATCGGCATTGGCTGTAAGAATAAAAGAGCTCAGGTTGGAAAAGGGCATGACTCAGGCGGAATTATCCATAGCTCTCGGCAAAAAAGAAAGCACCGCCCGCATGTGGGAAATAGGCAGGAGCAATCCCGATTATTCTTCCCTTATTGATATGGCGAAGCTGTTTAACTGCACCACCGATTATATGCTGGGGCTTTCAGATTTCAAAAATACCGATTTACTAAATGACCTTGACGGCAAATTTTTGGAGTTTATGGATAATAAATCCCAATTTGACATTTATGAGAGCGAGCTTATATTTGACATTAATAAATACGTTCTAAGCAGCATAGATTTTTACAGAGATGATAGGGAATTTTGCCTGTCCTTTCTAAGTCTGGCAAAGGAGCTTGCCGCCAATTTATTTGACATGTCTTCTCAGCTTCATTTATCTACGCTGGAGGAAGAAAAATTCAGCGAGTTTTCCGCGGGCCAGATTAAGAAATATCTGGCGCTTGCCATAAGCCGAATGAGGCTGATGGAAAATAAGAGCAACGAAATTACTGAGAAAATATACAATCTTTTTATGTATAAAATGAATGAGAATATTCCGCAAAAATTCATGCCGAAATCAATTGATATAGAGCTTGATGAGTTAAATAAGCTGTTCAGGGAATATCTTAAAATGCCGTAATTCATGTTTATATGGCTGCGGCCTGCCTTTTTACTTGACATTATAAAAACGGCGTGGTATAAATATTTTATAAATCGGCATGAAGCCGGTTGCAATTATTTTGTAAAATTAACTTTGGTTTTGCAGCTACCTTAAGGCAAGCAGCCTTATATGGATAATTCGTTTTTTAAAACTGAATCTACTCCTTAAATACCATGAAGGTATAAGTATTATCTTTTTTTAGTACACCATTTATGGTATTTTTTATTGCATATTTATCAAAACAGTTTAATCTGTATTGAAAATGCAGGAAGGGGTTATTATGAATAAAAATGTTAAAAAACTCGTATTATCAGGCATTTGCTTGGGGCTGTGTATGGTTCTTCCATTTTTAACGGGTCAAATACCTCAAATCGGCTCTATGATTTCACCTATGCACATTCCGGTATTTTTATGCGGCTTCCTATGCGGCTGGCCTTATGCCCTTGTTATGGGCTTTATAGCGCCTATACTAAGGTATTTTCTCTTTGGCATGCCGCCTATTCTTCCCACCGGCATGGCTATGGCCTTTGAATTGGCCGCTTACGGCGCCGTAGCAGGCTTTGCTTACAAGCGCGCACCAAAGACCAATATATTCATCTATGTTTCTCTAATAGCCGCTATGCTTGCAGGGAGAGCAGTCTGGGGCATAGCTTCCATGGCAATTTACGGCTTACAGGGGAATCAGTTTACATTTTCGGCTTTTCTTGCAGGGGCTTTCATAAAAGCCGTACCTGCTATAATAATACATATTGCAATTATACCTGTGTTGGTTATTGCTGCAAAAAGGGCTGGTTTTATTGAAAACGAATAATATAGTCAATATCATTAAACTCCATTTAGCCAAATATCCTGATATGGAAATCGGCGATATGGTTAAGCTAATTTATCAAAGCGAGTTTGGTGGCGGGCATTTAATAGAAATCCCGCTTCTTTCCTATGAGCAAATACTTGCCGAAATGGAAAGCCTGCCTGATTTAAGAGGCAATATTTGCGAGGATATAAGTGAACGCATCAGCCGTATTTATTTAAGCCCTCTGCGCCCCGCTTTTGCTGAAAATCAGCTGTCGGCAAAAATAATCAATGCTCTTTTCACCGAAAGCGCCGGATTTATTAAAGGCAGTACGGAATCATATTTTGAAAAGCTGGATATTCTTTTAAATATGATCGAGCAGAAAGAGCTCTCTTCTTCCGGGCTGCATGAAGAAAGCAGGAGCTGGACCGGCAACTATTCTTTCAGCCGCAAATATGTGGAAAGTCACAAAAGCGCCGGCTGCCCTATGCTCCGCCACAGCGAAAGCTATAGGGAAAAATATAAACCCGCATACCGTATTGTTCTGAATGAATTTGTGCCATATATTGATTTGTTTAGAAAGATTGAAGCCATGGCTATGGAAAGAAAACGCCTTATTATTGCCATAGACGGCAAATGCGGCTCAGGCAAAAGCACTTTAGCCAAAATAATAAGCCGCGTTTATGGCTGCCCTGTTATAAGGGTTGATGATTTCTTCCTTCCTGCCGGTTTAAGGATCGAGGAAAGGTTGAATGCTCCCGGCGGCAATGTCCATTACGAGCGCTTTACAGAGGAAGTAATAAAGCCCCTCAGCCAGGGCAAAAGCAGATTTTCTCATAAAGTATTTGACTGCCATGTTATGGACTATACTCCGAAACCTAAAGAAATTGATTTTTCAAACATATTGGTAATAGAAGGCTCTTACAGTATGCGGCCGGAGTTTAGGGGCGTTTACGATATATCTGTATTTCTGGAAGCAAGCCCTGATATTCAAAAATCCCGCATTATCTCCCGCAGCGGTGAGCCGGTTTATAAAATGTTTGAGCAAAAATGGATTCCTATGGAAAACCGCTATTTTGAGCATTTCAATATATCAGAAAACTGCGATATAGTATATAAAGTTTAAGCTATGCAAATATTCCCTGTAAAATCAGCTGATTTAGCTTGATTTGCTACATAAATTATATTTTTGTAACACCGCCTGCTGTTTAAAATCAGGCGGTGTTTATTATTTCCCTAAAATTGCGGCCTTAGCGGCGCATACTTCCTCCCTATAATATTCAAAAATATTATGGAAATGGTTTATTGTTTATGATACCATTTAAATTGTAAATATTTAAAATTCTGCAAAAGAATTTTCTCATATTTTCAATACGGATTTAATTACTCTATAAAAAAAGGAGTTAATAATATGAAAATAGCAGCATATGAAAATGAAGTATATTTGATTCGGGAAAATGGTGAAAAAATCACAGGCATAAGTCTCGCAAATGCAGGCGGCGGGCATTTGGGAAGCGATATTATGAGCCTGCTTGGCAATTGGGATGAATTTTCAAAATGGGCTGAATCAAGCGCAATCAGCGAATATCCCATTAACATTGATCGGGCTAAACTTCAAGCACCCCTCACCTCAAGCCGCCAGATATTCGCCGTCGGCCTCAACTATAAAAGCCATATTGCCGAGATAAAAATGGAAGCCGGCAAGCCTGACATTTTTACAAAATTCATCTCTTCAATAGCTGCGCCGGACGCAGTTGTCAAGCTCTCCGGAGATATGGTTGACTGGGAGGTTGAACTTGTGGCGGTTATCGGCAAAGGCGGCAGAAATATCAGCAGGCAAAATGCCCTTTCTCATGTGGCGGGCTATATGATAGGGCAGGATATTTCCGACAGGCAAAAGCAGTTCGCAGGCAGCGCAAAGCAGTTTTCACTTGGTAAATCCTACGCCGGTTATGCACCTATCGGCCCTTGGATAACCACAATGGATGAAATATCTACTCCTTTGGATTTAGCCCTTTGCACAATTCTAAACGGGCAAACCATGCAGGATTCCCGTACAAGCCTTACCTTGAACAATGTAGATGCGCTTATAGAAGAATTATCCTCCGTAGCAGAGCTTTACCCCGGTGATTTGATATTTACGGGAACACCCGGCGGCGTAGGCTTCGGCAGAGATCCCCATGTATTCATACAAAAAGGCGATGTGCTGGAAAGCCGCATTGAAGGATTGGGCTTTATAAAGCAGAGCTTTGTTTAGGATTTTTGAACAGCGCGGTAATATATACGCTCAGCTTTTTGGCTGCAGTTGCTTAATATTAATAAAAAGGGGAGATTAGTTCATGGACATCATTATTGATATTTCAAATACGGTACTTGAAACAGACAGATTGATTTTACGCGCCTGGAAGGAATCGGATTTAAATGATTTCTATGAATATGCTTCCACGCCCGGCTTAGGTGAAATGGCCGGCTTTTCTCCCCATAAATCCATTGATATATCCAAATCGGTGCTCCAATCTTTTATACTGCATAAAAATGAATTTGCTGTTGTTGAAAAGTTAAGCAACAAGGTCATCGGCTCAGTGGGGCTACAGGAATCATGGGCAAACAACGACAGCCCCTATTCTAATTTTAAGATGAAGAATATAGGCTATGTTCTGTCTAAACCTTATTGGGGAAAAGGGCTAATGCCTGAAGCCGTTAAATCCGTTATTACATTTTGCTTCAAAAATTATGATTTAGAGGCCTTGACCTGCGGGCATATAATTTCCAATAACCAATCAAAGCGGGTAATTGAAAAATGCGGGTTTACATATGTTAAGCAAACTGAGTATTTCGATTCCTGTTTGCAGATGAATTTCAGCGGAATGAGGTATATATTGTTCAAAAATCAGTTTTTATTTCCTCATTCTGTATAAAAGCAAGGCGAGCATTTTATTCAAACACAAAAACCGCCAAACAAAGGGTTACGCCTGCTAGACGGCCTAGCCCTTTGTTTCGGCGGTTTTTATTCTTATATTTTATTATTAAAATTCTTCTTAACTTTTAAATCAGTGTTAAATTCCCACTGCGTACAAAGCCTCCTGACCATTCTCCGCAGAAAACAGCTCAACTATTTCCTTCACGCTCATGCTGCGCTTTTTCTCATCCTTAGCTTCAAAAACAATTTTGCCTTCGCTCATCATAATGAGCCTTGTGCCGTAGCGGATAGCGTCCTGCATGTTATGAGTAACCATGAGAGCAGTCATTTTATGCCCTTTTATCAAGCGCTCGCTTAATTCCATAACCATGGCTGCCGTTTTAGGATCAAGCGCCGCCGTATGCTCATCAAGTAGCAGAATATCCGGGCAGGTTAATGTTGCCATTAGAAGTGTCAGCGCCTGCCTTTGCCCGCCGGAAAGTAAGCCTACTTTGTCGCTCAGCCTGTTTTCCAGATTAAGGCCCAAGCCCTCCAGCGCCTCTTTGTATTCAGAGCGCTCTTTTTTTGTTATGCCCCATTTAAGGCTTCTCCTCATACCCCGCCTTTTGGCATAGGCAAGGTTATCCTCTATAGACATATTGGCGGCGGAGCCTATCATAGGGTCCTGGAACACCCTGCCGATATATTTAGCCCGCTTGTATGAGGGCATATTTGTTACATCTGTACCGGCAATTATCATTTTGCCGCAATCCGCGCCGAATATGCCTGCCACAGCGTTAAGTAAAGTGGATTTCCCTGAGCCGTTGCCGCCTATTAATGTTATAAACTCGCTTTTTTCAATGGTTAAGGATACGCCGTTCAGTGCTTTAAGCTCATTGGCTGTACCTTGGTTAAATGTTTTATGGATATTCTCAACTTTAAGCATTATGCGCTGCCCCTTTCTTTAATTTCGCAAGCTGACCTTTCATTTGAGGAAGGCACAATGCCGCCGCCACTGTCACAGCTGTGAAAAGTTTCAAATCCGATGCCGGCATTCCCATTTCAAATACCATGGCAATAATTATCCTGTAGGTAATAGCCCCAAGTATTAGGGATATAAGCGTTCTGAAAAAGCTGGGAGTGCCGAAAACCACTTCCCCTATTATGAGAGAGGCAAGCCCTATTACAATGGCTCCCGCGCCCATTTGAATATCGGAAAAGCCCAAATACTGCCCTAAAACGCCGCCTGAAAGCCCTATGAAGAAATTGCTTAAAACCAAGCCCAGCGCCTTCGTAAAATCAGGGTTAGTGCCTTGAGCCGCCGCCATCTGGGGGCTGTTGCCTGTTGCCCTTACGGAGTTCCCGATTTCAGTGCCGAAAAACCAATATATCAGTATAAACGAAAGCAGAGTAAATATCGCGCCAACTATAATTGCCGATATATTTTTGTTCAGCCCCATATCCATAAAAGGTGTGAAAATAGTTTTTGCCCTAAGCAGCGATACATTCGAAATGCCGCCCATTACTCTGATGTTTATGGAATACAGCGCTGTCATAGTCAATATACCGGAAAGCAAAGCAGGTATTTTAAGTTTCGTATGGAGCAGTGCTGTGAGCAATCCTCCTGCCGCCCCTGCAAATGCCGCCGCCAGAACAGCCAAATACGGATTGCCTCCATTATGAATAATCACCGCTGATACGCAAGCACCCAGCACAAGGGTTCCCTCCATGGATAAATCAGCAATATCCAATACTCTGTATGTTATAAAAATCCCCATGGCGGCTATTGCCCATATAATGCCCAGCGCTACTGCTCCGATAATTATTTCTATCATAATGAATACTTCTCCTTTTAAAAATCTGCTCTTGTTTATTTTTTGCCCAGCTTATATATAATGCTTATTCAGGGTAAACTACATGCTGCCTGTAGCTTTCAGGCACTTCATAACCGATTTCTTCCGCTACAACGCCGTTAATAATAATTTCATCACTGGAATCGGCGTACTGTATAGGCATTTCGGCAGGGTTTGCGCCTTCTAAAATTTCAACCGCCATAAGGCCTGCTTTATATCCTAAATCATAGTATTTAATTCCCATGGAGGCTAATCCGCCGCCTTCCACCATTCCGGCTTCCCCGCAGATTACAGGGGTTTTAGATTCTTTGGCAACGCTGTGTACTGTAGGCATGGCAGATGCAAGGGTGTTATCCGTCGGGATATAAATTGCATCGCATTTTGTTACGAGAGACTGCATAGCCTGAACTATATCGTTGCTGTTAAGCACAGTAACCTCGCTCCATTTAAGCCCCAGCGCTTCAATAGCTTCTTTAGCTATATTGGCTTGAAGTACGGAGTTATCTTCTCCGTTATTGTAAATAAGTCCGATTGTTCCGGTTTCAGGCACAAGATCGGTTATGAGCTTGATTTGCTCGGCAACAGGGTTCATATCGCTGGTTCCCGTTACATTGCCACCGGGCTTTTCCTCCGAATCCACAAGCCCTGCTGTGCTGAAGCTGGTTATGGCTGTGCCGACAATAGGAATTTTTGTTGTTTTGGAAGCTACGGACTGGGCAGGGTCTGTCGCTATAGCCAGCACCAGATCAACCTTGCTGCTTACAAAGCGGTCGCCTATGGTTGATAAATTGCTCATATCGCCTTGAGCATTTTGCATATCGAAGGTTACATTTTCGCCTGCTTTATAGCCTTTGTCGCTGAGAGCCGCCACAAAGCCATTTTTCGCCTCATCAAGAGCCTTATGCTCTATAGGCTGAACAATACCTATGCTATATGTTTTTTTATCAGATGAGCCTGATTGAGTGCCCTTTTGGCAGCCGGCTAAAATTGAAGCTGTTGCAAGTATCATTACCATCATAATTATTTTTGTTGTTTTTTTCATATAAGTTATCCTCCATAAATTAATTATGAATACTTTTTTATTAAGAAAGGGGTTTAAGTTAACAACTCAGAGAGATGAAATATCTAATCTTATTCCTGCCAAAGAGATGTCGACTTTTCTCTTTAAAACAAAATCACAGGCTAAAATAATATACATTCAAATCCATAATGTTAAAGATTTTCTTTTTTTACATAAAAAAACGCCCGCTGACCCATAGGTCAGAGGACGAGAAAACCCGCGTTACCACCTCTATTTACCGATATTTTACAATACCGGCCTCAACAAGTATCCACCAATACTCTTCCACTATAACGTGTGAATCACGGCACTGTTCTACTCAGTTATAAATAACTTTTCTTCAGGCAGCTAAGGAGATGAAACTTGAAAACGAAACCATGCCCCTCGCACCACCCGGGAACTCTCTGAAAGGTTATTAAGCGTTTTACATTATTTCTCCATCAAGGCTATTGATAAGGATTATACTATTATGAAAAAGAAAATGTCAATAGCTTTTTTGCAATTTCACTAATCTTACAAACATTTCTTTTATTTTAATAATCGTTTGTGCAATTTGATTATTCAAATTGAGAAAATATACAGCTTCACCATCTAAGAATTTACCGTATTTTACATCATTTCTTATATAGTAAGCCAACTAAAACCGCAAATAGAATCAAAACCCTTCCGCTAATATAATTTATTGCTCAAGCAAAAAATAAAGCCCGCCAAATTAATGGCAGGCTTTCATTCAAATATTTTTTATTCACCTACCGCAACCTGAGAGCAGCTTACTACTACCCTCTCAGTACCGTCATAGGTACAGGTGAAAAGCGTTAACTCATATTCAGAAAAAATCAATTTTTCTGATTCTTCCGGTTTAACTGTTGTAATCTCTTTAACAACATATTCATAGCATATACCATCTGCGGAGGTAAAAATAACTTCATCTCCATTTATCAAAGCTGATAAATTTGCAAAATGATTCTTATAGTTGTGTGCGGCAATAACAAGATTTCCCGTTTCTGCACTGCCCCAATAGCGGCAAGGTGTCCTTCTGAGCTTAGTCATGCTCCATACTTCATTAACAGGGAGCGAAAGGCGCAAAGCCGGTATATCGAGTATTCCTACATAAGCCTCGCTTCCAACAGAAATACTAACCGGTATATATCCGTCAGTATTAATGCCGTCATCAGGCATGGTAATATCCATTGGTGTAATCCAGTCAACTTCTTCTTGCGCATCCGCTGACACTGCTGAATATCCGCTTGCGCTGTTTTCAGCATTTCCATTGGAGTTTAATATAAGCTGCTGTGCTAATAACTGGGTAACTTCACCTGAAGCGTTTGCTGCCACTTGCTCGTCATTATAGTTATATGCTAAAAGGCTGCCTGCAACAATTATACAAATTACCCCTAAAACCATCGAAAGTATTCCTATTTTATTCCTCATCAGACTTCTTCTCCTTGCTAGTCATTACCCAGCCAAACGAGAACATCAACAATCCTGCAATTGATAATACCGGTATCGGCCAGCGAAGTACGCCAGTTTGCGGCAGATCGCCCGGCGGGAACGGAATCTCCTCCGGATCAATTGTCCAAAGATCTTCCATGCCCATTGGGATTTCGTCAGGTATTATTTCTTCATAAGAACCTCTAGGAGGCGTCGGAATAGGTGGTGTTGTTGGCGTTGTGGTTGGTGGTGGCGGTGTAGTCGGCGTCGGAGTAGGCGTCGGCGTTGGTGTAGGCGTCGGCCTTTCCGTCGGTGGCGGTTCTGTTGTCGGTGGTGTAGTAGGTATTGGCAGCACTTCTGTTTTCGGCTTCGCTGAAACAGAATATATCCAATCACCGGTACTGCCCGATGTTTGAGGC
>JGI994J12354_10005615_pt1 | contig 10745 bp, 13 predicted proteins | sample IntmicLarv3ML3BL_FD_12354 | JGI IMG/M metagenome (IMG submission 12354)
GTCGTATATAGTAGAAATAAGTCCCGGTCCAAGTTCAACAGACATAGGTCGTCCTGTTGAAATCACTGTTTCACCAGGGCCAAGACCACTGGTTTCTTCATAAACCTGAATTGAAGCTTTGTCGCCATGCATCTCTAGTATTTCACCAATAAGATTTTTTTCAGAAACTCTGACAATATCAAACATATTCGCATCTTTCATACCCTCTGCTATAACAAGAGGGCCTGAAACTTTAACAACTATTCCTGTTTTCATCAGTATTCACCACTCTATCCTTTTTAGTCTTCTCCAAATAATATATCTGCACCAATGGCTCTTTTTGCGGATTGCCTAACTTCATTAAGCCCAAAACCGAGATTGCCTGTAATACCAGGGATAACAATTACAGCGGGACTCGGGCTATCTTTATACCTTGAAATAACGTCCTGCACCTGTAGTGCAACCTGCTCTGTTATATAAATAATGGCATACTCTTCTTCGGCTAATTTATAGATAGTCTTTTTTATTTCGTCTACTTCATAGACAGGAAAAATGTCCATTCCAAGCGCTAAAAAACCCATTACGCTATCTTTATCACCTACTACGCCTACTTTATACATAAGCATCCCTCAATCTTTCTTTAATTACATCAGTTTCAATTTTGTTCACCTTGCTACTTAGAATTATTCGTATGGTTTTCGCTTCTGTTTCTCTTGCATAAATATAAGCAACCATAGGCTCTAATGTAAGTGAAGAATATTTAGCATCTTTTACAAAGGACATAATGTAGTCGTCACATTGCTTCTCAAATGCTGTAAACCCTTGTGACATGTACTCTGCAACCACCTCGTACTGGGTTGATTTAAAGCCTGAGGCCGGGTTATCTGCATTAAAGGATTGTCTAAAGTTTTCAATTCCAAAACTACCACCTTCTACAAATACTTCACTAAACATATCGAAAGTTTTTTTCATATTTTTTATTCTTAAAAAAGTTTTTAAATTTGTCATATCGCAAAGGCATTCCACATATCTTTTCACAAAATTACTTTCGCTTTTTTTTGCAACAATTGCCATATCCTTAAACGCTGCTTTATCCAAAGCAATATCTATCATTTGACCGCTCATAGTTTTTCCATAAACCTCGTATGCCTTTGATACTGCCTCCTTCATATTAGATGGAAGTGTATCTAAAGATTTTGTTAAAAAGGCATTTTTTATAAAGGTTTTATCCACTGTTCCACCGTCTATAAGATATTTATCCCCTTCGGAACCCGAAATTTCACTTTTAATCAACACTTTCAAGTTATGATAATCATTTTTTAACAAAAACACATCCATGAAATTTTCACCACTTACTAGTTCATTCACGTCTTGGTATGCTTTTGCCAGCTGAGTTGACAATGCTTCTTCATAATTTTTTACAGTTATTTGCCCATTTAACGGGGCATATCCTGTCTCATTTAATATTTTTAAAGCCTCATCTATACTTTTCGCTTCAGCCATTTGATTATATTGTTTACTTGTAAGCAGGGTTCTTTCAAGCATTCTTATTCTAGCCACAGCATAGGGATAAATCTGGTTTTTTGCCATTTATTTATCACTCCTTAATCGAAAAGAATTTGTGCTGTAAGCTGTTCTATGTCCTCTTTTTCTACTGTCATAATAGAAGTAAAAGAATAGTTGTATTCAATATCTCCGTCCTTAACAACAAACCCGCCTTCAATTTCTCTTGTTTCATCGCTTATTTTATATCCTAGTTCTTTTAACGCCGAGCCTAAAAGTTCTTCATCCTTTTTGGAAAAAATCAGTTCACTACCCTCACAGACAATAGCTTTTTCTAGCATTCCAAGAATTATAACCTTATACTCAATATCCGTTAAACTAAGTAGTTTTTCTTTTGCGCTGGTAATAACCTCACTTATTATTTCCTGCTTTTTGGCGAGAACCATTTTTTTAGCCTGCATCTGCGCAGAAGATATTTCTTTGTCTGCCATTTTACCAGCCTCCGCCTTTGCCAAAAGCATAAGCTCTGTTTCTTCTTTTTGTACTTTTGCTTTAGCCGTATTTAAAACATCATCCGCCTCTTTTTGCGCCACTTCCACAATAGTTTCAGCTTCCGACTTAGCGTCTGCAATAATTTTATCGATTATATTTTGACCGTTATTCATAGGCTATATCCTCATTCCTAAAATTTTTAAGCATTAAAACTGAACACTACTAACCATAAGGAAAGAAATAAGAAGTGCGAGAACTGCGTATGTTTCAACCATAGCCGCAAAAATCATACCTTTTGCAAGTTCAGCCGGGTTTTTGCCTACGAGCATAATACCTGCCGCCGCCGCTTTACCTTGTGCTATAGCTGAAAAAATGCCAACTAGACCAACAGGCAAAGATGCTGCAAAAATATACGCACCCTGTGCAACAGTAACATCTATCATTCCGCTACCACCTATAAAACCTACTTTAAGTAAAATAATGAATGCCATAAGCAAACCGTAAATACCTTGTGTCCCTGGAAGAGCCTGAAGCACCAGAACTTGACCGAATTTGTTAGGGTCCTCACTTACCACTCCCGCTGCTGCCTCACCCGCAATACCAACTCCAATTGCGCTTCCTATACCAGCTAATGCTGCCATTGATGCTCCCAATAATACAAAAACTTGTCCATCCATACTATTTTTCCTCCTTTATAATATCTACATATTTTGTCTTTCTATTAAACGGACTAAAAGCCTTGCCCCCGCCATCAAAAAATTTACCAAAGAACTCCACGTACTGAAGTCTGCTGGCATGTACAAATGAGCCTAGTACATTTATCGCCATGTTAAACAAGTGTCCTACAAAAAAAGCAACTGTCATTACTAATGCGCCTTTTAGTCCTCCCCCTGCAAGTGCACCCAGTGTATTAATAACCTGTGCAACTACGCCTGTTGCCAGACCAAGTGCCAAAAGCCTTGAATATGAAAGCACATCTGACAAATAGGCTGTTATATTGTAAAGACTGCCAAGTCCGCCGACTAGTTTGCCAATTAAACTGTTTTTACTTCGCCCTCCTGTAAAAAGAACTCCAAGTGTGCCAAAAATGCTCATGCCCATACCTATAGTTTTTACAATAGGCAAAACATAATCTCCTATTCCAAAGAGAACAAGCCCTATTAAAAGCACATACCACAAGAAAATATCGCATATTGCGTCTATGGTATTTCCTGTTTTAATAAGTATATATGCTTTAAGACCCATACCTACAAAAAGGTGTATTACCCCTAATCCCAGAGAAAATACCAAAAGCAACATTGGCTCTTCAACAGGATTAAACCACAGAGGGTTTATAACAATCTCTTTTCCAAAAAGAACTTTTGCTGCGACAGGTATAAAATCGCCAAACCAGCCACCAAATAAAATTCCCCAGAAAACTGTTGAAATACCGCAATACATAAACATTGTTATAAGTTTTTTAATCAAACCTTCAAACCTAAATTTTTTAAGGAGTATAAAACATGCTACCCACATTATAATCCCGTACCCTGCATCACTTAACATCAGCCCAAAGAATATAAAATAGAATGGTGCTAAAAATGGTGTCGGGTCTATATCATTTATAGACGGTGTACTATACATGTTTGTAACTGATTCAAATGGCTCACTAAATAAATTTTGTTTCATAAGGATAGGCATTTGCTCGCCTGCTTGTGGTTCCTCAAATTCATAGTACGCCAAATTCGAATCCAGCAATGCTTTAACTTCATCCTCTTTATTTTTTGGTAACCAGCCGTCAAAATAGAAGGCTGACTTTGTTTTTACTATAACTGATAAAATTTTTGATTTATCTCTACTAATTATATAGCTATCAAATAACAATTCTATCTGTGTTCTGTAAATTTCCATTTCAAAAAGAGTTCTTTCTTTATTTATAAGTTCTTTCTTAACTTCTAAAAGCTCAGTCTTTAATTCTATCCTATTATCCTTTGCATTGCCTAAAAACTCATTAAAAACAATAAGATTAAACCCGCTTATCCTTAATGCATCTAATACCTTTTCTTTGTCCTCTTTTATACACACTACGGAAAAATAATTTTGTGTTTCATCACTTGCCACTTTGTAAACCTCTACTAAATCACTTTTTCCTGATACCACTAAAACCACTTCATCATACGTCAATGTAGCAGGCGTAGTACCTATAAAAATCGAGGTGCTTTCTGTTCCCTTTGTTTCCAGCGGTACTTCATAATCTATCCAAGGTTTAAGTGCAATTATAGCGGTTTCAATCCTTATAATATGGTTTTTTAAATTACTTATTTCTTTAAAAATTTGGTTTATCTCGTTAACTTTTTCCTCGATAAGCGCCAAATCCCCTAGCTGGTTATTGAATTCACTCTCAGTCAAAGGTTTTCTTGTTTTAAATAGTAGCTTCTTGCCTAAAAAATATTTATTCAGCGCCTCAAGTGCTACAGAAGTAACTGAAATTTTATCGTCCAGCTCACTAACAGTGCTCTCATCCCCATCTTTTTCAACAAGCTCTCGCCATTGTTCATTAGATAGTTTATCTTCTTGGTTGTTTATCTCTACAACACCCAAGTCCATAATTTCTTTTAAGAGTTGTGCTTTCTTGTCGCCTAGACCAATGACGCTGACTTTTTTCATATCAACTATTGCCATCTATCTTCACAACCTTTCCTATCACTGCTTTAAGTGCGTCTGCTTTTTTTAATTGTGAGGCAGTTTCAATTTCTTGGCATTGTTGTTGTGCTTTGACCATAATATCATGAACTTTTGCTTCGCTTTCTTTAAGTGCATCATCCACCATTTTCATCTGCACAGACTTTGCGTTAACTTTAACATCCACAAGCATTTGTTCCGCCTTAGTTTTTGCCTCGGATTTTATTGTTTCCGCCCTTAGTCTTGCTTGATTTTTGATACTATCGACCTCTTTTTCCGCTTCAACAATGTTTTTTACTAATTCAAAAGCCATTCCAACATCACCTCTCTTAAAAGATATATTTGTGGTTAGAGCCTAATATCCACGTCCGAATTTGTTAAATTTTTATTTTACTCAGCTCTACAACCTGTTTTTTACAGCAAATTTTTAAATTTTTTGGAAAATATTTAAAAAATCATTATATTTTCTGCCAACTTTTGAAAGTAAACTTCGCTATAAAATAATATTACATACTACTAATATTAATCTAATCATTGGTTTTTGTCAAGAAAAAGTCCTTATTTCTAATTATTTTATATCACTTTTTACCATTTACGAAATACTTTCTCCAATTTTAAAATATTGTTATTTTTTTAACTATACCATTCTGCAAATATGTCCTATTTTGTAGCCTAAATTAATTGAAAAAAACGCTGAGATACTCTATACTTATAATATGGTATATACAATATTTTATTCTGTAATTTAACTTTATAGGGGTGATTAATATGGTTATCGGAAGTAAAAGTCTGATCAGAGATATAAACACTACTAACGTGTTGGAAACCATAATCAAAGATGCACCTATCTCAAGAATTAATATAGCCAAAAAACAGGTTTAACAAAGGGTACCATTACCGCAATTGTGCAAAATCTTTTAGATGATAATCTTATAATCGAAACAACGTTAACAGGTAATCGGCTTGGCAGAAAAAGTTTACTTATAGAGCTAAACTCAAAAGCAGGCTACTGTATAAATGTTGCCATAGAAAATCTATATACTAAAATCATGTTTAACGATTTATGCGGTCAAAAAATCCATTCTTTATCTATCGATATACCCTTTTCTTCTGAAATAATAGAAAATATTTTCACAGAGATAAAAAAATGTACTACTAAGCTAAATCTAACCCATACAAAAATAATAGGTATCTCTTTGTCTACAAGAGCCTATATGGAAAACGAGTTAGACTGGAACAATGTTAAAGAAAATTTATCAACATTTTTTAACACAAATGTATTTATACACAGTCATGGTCATTTTGCAGTACTTGGCGAAAACTCTTACTCTGACAAAAGCAACAATATTGTATTTATAGACAATACTTATGACATATCCATGGGTGCAGTGATAGATGACAGACTACTCCTTGGCTCAAACAACAAAGCATGCAACCTTGCCAATACAATAATAAATAAAAATGGTAACGCAATTCTTCTTAAAGAGCTAATAGCTTTACATGTTATTATGGACAAAATAAACGGTAAAACTAAAGAAGCTTTAACAATCAAAGAATTTTTGGCTTTGTTTAATAAATACGATTCTTACTCTGAAAATCTTATTAATGAGTTTATTGAATATACAAATATAGCCATAAATAATGTAATAAACTTTTATAACCCTGAAATCATCGTAATAAACTGCCCTATTGTTGCTGAGAGCGATGAAATATTTATTAGACTAAAAAATAGCTTAAAGGAAAACAAGGGTGTTCTTTATCCTTCAATGCTTAAAGAAAATGCCCCTCTTTATGGTGGCGCGATATACTGTATTATAAACTTCCTTAAAGTTAAGCATTTTATTCCTGCTAAATGCTATTACAGGGATATAAAATTTGTATAAAAATAAAAGAGGTGCATACTAAATGCTAGGAATTTATTTTAGCGGAACAGGCAACACCAAACATTGTGTAACTAAGTTTATAGAATGCTTTGGCGAAAATACAGCTGTTTCCATAGAAACTCCAAATATAGATAAACTAATTCCAAAGCACGATACAATTGTATTTGGCTATCCTGTGTATTTTAGCAACATACCAAAGATAGTACGAGATTTTATAATAAATAACCATGAATGCTTTTATAACAAAAAAATCTTTATAATTACAACAATGGGCTTATGGAGCGGTGATGGTACTGGCTGTTCTGCCAGGCTATTCAAAAAATGCGGCAGTAATGTTATAGATGGTTTACATTTAAAAATGCCTGATTGTATTGGTGATGAAAAAATCCTTAAAAAAAAGACTGATGAAAAAAGACCTTAATTTCACAAGCAGATAGCAACATCCGCTTCTCTGCTAAAAAACTAAAATCTAACAAGCCTACACAGGACGGATTGAGTTTTTATTGTCAAATAGCAGGGCTCTTCGGTCAACGTCTTTGGTTTTACAAAAAAACAACTTCATATAAGAAAAAACCCAATATTAATATAGAAAAGTGTATTGGTTGCGGACAATGTGTACCTCTCTGCCCTATGAAAAATATTGAACTTATAGATAACAAAGCAGTTTCCATGGGTAAATGTACATTGTGCTACCGTTGTTTTAGCCACTGTCAAACAAAGGCATTGACTATCTTAGGAAAAACAGTATACGAACAATACTTATTTAAAAACTTTAACTAATTTTTCTACTATTGTGAATAATCAACATTTATACCAAAAAAGCACTTTGAGAGTTTATCCTCCCGAAGTGCTTTTTTATTCTAAATATGCTATCTTTCCCAGAGCTTCAAACTTGGGTTTGCGTTTAAACTTAAATCATCTCTTCTTGCAGAAACACAACCAAACAACTCTTTTGCCAAAGCTCCTATAGGATACCGATTAAAATTATCTAACTCTTCTATAGATAACTTTTCACTAAAAAATTGATATCTACCTTCATCTTCTAGCAACACCAACATTGCCAGTTCATTAAATAAACTTTCCTTCCCTTGTAATGTAATCAATCCGATTTTCTCCTCTTGTGTGAAAATATTATGTAGCTTATATTCAAGCATTTCCTTATTTTGAATAAATAAAATTAATATACTTATGTTTGCAATGGGCACGCCCAAATACGCACTTCAACCATTAGAAAAAAACAGATGCCCAAGCTAAGGTATCCGCTTTTAATTACTTGGAAAACAAACATAAAGTTGAATTAACTAGCAAAGAGTATTGATTTTGATATTTAGAAAGTGTTTATTCTCTTTGCCCCATAATGGAATGCACCTGTGCTTGGCTTAAAAGTGGCATCTACGGTCAATTTCTTTGTTGATAGCGTCACGCACATATTCGCAACATCTCAAGCCGTTTCAGTTATAAAGCAAAACGTAATCCATTTGCATTGTACCCAGTTTTTTATATTAAGAGTACCGTTATTTCTTTTTTAAATGTTTGATTAAAGCAAGTATAATGAAAGTAGGTATCAAAAAGTTACCAGAGTATAAGAGAATAAAAAAAATACTAAAAAAGAAATTTCTCATAGTTAAGACCATTCCTTCCCACGAAAAGTACCAACGAGAACTAAAAAAATTGGCATCATTTTTGCGCTTTGTTTTATCGATAAATATACTATTTAATCAATTAGAATACAATAAATTTTTGAGCGTTCAAAGACTTCGGCGACGGAATCTTTGAACACTCTTTGGGTAAAAAATGCAAAGACGAATGATTTTAAAACACCCAAAAAATTATTATTTCATCTAGTTAAATAGCATAATCCTTATTTTCCAAACCTTTTATCTGCACATCTATCTTACCACTCTTGTATAAATCACTATTTCTTTGTCGCTTGTTTTCATAAACAAGGATACTCCCATAAAACAATGGAGTCTTATCATTTTCGCTAAACAGAGGTACAATAAGTTTGCCCTTATTAACTAGTTTATCCTTTAGTTTCGTTACAGCCTTTACTTCAATACTTCCAGACATGCTGTTCCTCCCCATACATATTATATAAATAATAACATAAAATATCAAAATATAGCCATAAATGATTTTATTCCAACCGCTTAAAATAAAATTTTAAAATACCGCCCATAGATATGGGCGGTGACAAATCATACTATATACAATATTGGTTACTATCTTTCCCCAAGCTTCAAACTAGGGTTTGCATTTAAGCTTAAATCATCTCTTCTTCCGCTTATATACTCATAATACGCTGCCGAGCCAATCATTGCAGCATTATCCGTGCAAAGTATAGGCGATGGGACATTTAAAGAAAAGCCTTTTTCTTTGCACTTTTCTTTCATATAGCTTCTAAGGGCTGTGTTAGATGCAACTCCCCCCACCACGGCCACTTTCTTTACACCTACGTTGTTGGCCGCTTTTATTGTTTTATCCACTAAAACTTCTATAACCGCCTGTTGAAAACTTGCTGCAACGTCATTCTCGTTAATTTCCAAACTAAGCATTTTCTGCTTATTAATATAATTTAGTACTGCACTTTTTAAACCACTAAAGCTAAAATCATAGCTATCATTTTCAAGGTACACCCTTGGGAATGAAATTGTGTTAGGGTTTCCATTTTTTGCAGCATTATCAATTTTCGGCCCTCCAGGGTAGCCCATGCCAATGGCTCTTGCCACCTTGTCGTATGCCTCACCTGCCGCATCATCACGGGTTCTGCCAAGTATCTCATATTCCCCATAATCTTTTACATGAAGCAAATGAGAATGCCCACCGCTTACTACAAGGGCAACATAAGGTGGTTCAAATTTTGTATCTTCTATATAATTTGCGCAAATATGTCCCTCTATATGATGCACCCCTATTAAAGGTTTCTTCATTGCAAATGCAAGGGCTTTTGCCTCTGCTAGGCCAACGAGAAGTGCCCCTACTAGTCCCGGGCCATATGTTACACCTATTGCATCTATATCATCAAAAGTAACTGCCCCATCTGCCAAGGCCTCTTCTATAACCCAATCTATGTTTTCTATATGCTTTCTTGAGGCTATTTCAGGCACAACGCCACCATAAACCTTATGTAAATCTATTTGTGTAGAAATTACATTACTAAGCACTTGTCTACCATTTTTAACAACAGCTGCTGCTGTTTCATCGCAACTACTTTCTATTGCAAGTATTAATATATCTTCTTTCATACTTTGCCTCCAAAACCGATCTAACTTTCTACTACCTCTTTAATTATTATATCCCTAATTTTTCTTCTGTCAAACTTTGTATTTTCGCCATTATTGGCATCACCTAAAACAGGTTTATTTAAAAATCTTTTTTCAGCCACACAAAACACTGCTCCAACCGAAATAACAGGAAATATAAACATTAAAAGCGTAATCCCCACAGCATGAACATTTACGCACATCATCATTACAATTGCGCCTATTATATAATTGTAGGACATACGCCTATCATTGCCATTAAACACTTCCTGCACTACATCACCCATATTTACCGCTACAGCTACCATTCCGTACAAATCCATTAAAACAGCTGTGGTCAGTATAAAAGCTGCTACAGGAATACCTACAATTGAATAGGCAAAAATAAGTATTAAAAAAACTCTAGCCACATAAATAACAAGGCCCTTTTTCACAGCATCACAAAACTCATGTTTAATTATTTTCGTCAAAGATGATACCTTTTTATTTGCAAAGACTATAACTCCATAACCGATTAAAAATACTATACCCCCCATAATAAAAGCAGTAAATATCTTTGGGGTATTCCTTAGCACCTCTAAAAAGCGCATAAGATTTAGATTAACAGCAACACTTTTTAACCCTTCAAACATATCTATTATAGCTTTTGCAATAGAGCTGTTATATACAAAAGAGGTTCTTATTTCTGCAATAATTATACAAACAGCAATACAGCACCCTATATTAAAAGCAATTTTTTTACCATTCATTTTATCCACCTACCTATTACGGCGCTTGGCTATTGAAAACTGGATAGTACATACTGCAACTATACTAAGCCCAATTATCCATGCCCCTGCCGAAATAACACTGTTTGCTTGGGCAATCGCCAATTCCGTAAAGCTTAAAAGATTTTTTGTATGACTTTCAACTGCCACTGCTACAGGGCTAAACGCCATTACATAGTCTGCCGTATTAGGGTTTT
>JGI994J12354_10005616_pt1 | contig 10738 bp, 5 predicted proteins | sample IntmicLarv3ML3BL_FD_12354 | JGI IMG/M metagenome (IMG submission 12354)
GGGTGCTACCAATGGGGAACTGGAATATGAAGGTCTCGATGTTATTCCGGACAATTATTCGTATTCCAGCGATGTTCAAACAATGGTGTCTTATTTTGGCCCAACGACTCTCGTTGCCGGAGACGGCCCCGCTTGTGCTGGTGCAAACTGGAGCGCGATAGGTGTTGAGGGTGGTTTCATGCTTGATATGATAATGGGGATGTTTGGGATGGATCCAAGTGAAGCAGTGCTTTCGGGTTCTACAGACAAGATTGATGCCAGCCCATATCGTCAGTTGACCACAGATGATAATTTAATTCCTTTGTTTGTAACACACGGAATAAACGATGGAGCTGTAACCATAGAGCAAAGCTATGTCTTTGTAACAAAATATGCTGAATTAGCAGGATTGCCCGCCCCGACATTTGAGGACTATGTTGACAGCGAGGGCGCTGAAAAAAGCATAATGAAGGATTACGACTTACCAAATTTCACCACTCAGTTCTTAAAGAACGGTCCTCACGGAAATAAGGCTGCATTCGATGGTGTAACTGCGAGAAATGCAATCACCAATTTCTTAGTTAACCTTTCACCCTTGGCGGCAGACAAAACTGCGCTGAAGGCCGGTTACGACCCAGCTAAAGCAATTGATTTGTCCAAATATGTTTCAGAGGGTGCAGACCGTCTCTCGACAGCTCTTAATGTTGCAAAATCATTGCTCGATGATGCTGCCCTTAAAGTGAAAGATCAAGACGCGGTTGATAAAGCTTTGTCAGACATTAACTTTGCGCTTGAGCGTTTGGTATTAAGAGGCGATAAAACCGAGCTTGCAAAGCTGATTGAAGATTCCAAGAAAAAGGTAAGAACTGATGAAACCGATGAAGTTTGGGAAGCTTTTACAGAAGCCTTAGCGTGGGCAGAAAGCGTTTTTGCAGACGAAGATGCGATTGAATCAGATGTTGAAGATGCGTTTACATCTCTCCAAGCAGCTTATTCGGCACTTTCAGCAAATACAAATGTAACCACCCCCGAAGACCCTGAAGATCCCGAAACGCCTGAAGATGAAGATAAGACCAGTCCTAAGACCGGTGACACTTCCTCGGCAATCCCTGTTGCTATCATGATGGTGAGCATGGGAGCTCTCGCAATTGTTGTTCGCAAAAGAAAAGTTCGTAGTTAAGATAACAGCTTAACGCTAAAAGAATATTGGGAGCTGTTTTTTAAAACAGCTCCCTTATTCTTCAAAGAAGAGGTGTAGAAAATGATTATTCCGAAGCCTGAATATGCGGAATTTATAAGTGATAAGAAATTAAATTTACATCCCAATAAAATTATGATTGATGCCAATGGTTTTGATAAATCGTGTTATTCGGCGTTTTTGAAAAGAATGAAATTCCAATGCTCTGATGCCGCTGGTGTCAAAATTATAGTGTGCAAGTCGGAGTTGCTTGCCGCCGAGGAATATGAGCTTAACATAAATAGCGAGGGTGTTTTAATAAATGCAGCAGAGGAATGTGGCGTTATATACGCACTGGTCACTCTATTGCAACTGATAGATCAGCACGGCTTTGTTCCCCATTGCCGGATAAAGGATAAGCCCAAATATCAGCATCGTGGATTATCTCTTGATTGTGTGCGCAGCTTTTTTTATATTGATGACGTAAAAAAAATAATCGAGCAGATGTCCCTTGTGAAGCTCAATACACTGCATTGGCATCTGAGCGACGACCAAGGCTGGAGAATCGAGAGCCTGCGTTATCCGAAGCTGCATGAGCAAAATTCAGATAAATATTACACGCAAGAGGAAATCAAAGATATTGTTGCTTTTGCCGCATTGCGCGGCATTGACATCGTACCTGAAATAGATATGCCCGGACATATGACAGGACTGCTTGCGGCATATCCGGAGCATAGCTGCTCTGAGGTTTCGGTAGGGCTTGCCAAGTGCGGTGGGGTGTATCCTGTTATTCTCTGCGCCGGAAAGGACTCCACATTTAGTATTGTTGAAGATTTGCTTGACGAAATCTGTTCTCTCTTTCCTGCCTCTCGTTTTCATATCGGAGGTGATGAAGCGCCTAAAAAAGAATGGCGCAAATGTCCGCACTGCAAAAAAAGAATGCGGGAAAACAATCTTTGCAATGAAGAAGATTTGCAAGGATATTTTTCCAACCGTATTTCAGATATGCTAAAAAAGCATGGCAAAAAAGCCATCTGCTGGAACGATTCATTGGAAGCGAATAATCTTAATTCCGATATAGATATTCAATTCTGGTCTGTTCAATACGCGGAGTTTTTTCACAAGCTGGTTGATAATGGCGGAAAATTCATTTATTCGGATATGTTTACCTTTTATTTTGATTATCCATACAGTATGACACCGCTGCGCCGCGTATATAATGATCCAATTCAGGTATTGGATACTGATTACGCAAATCATGATGCGTTGCTTGGTATTGAGGCTTGTGTATGGAGCGAATATATTGATACGCCCGAGCGACTTGAAACACTGCTGTTCCCGCGGCTCTATGCAGTCGCAGAAAGAGCTTGGAGTACACATTTAGATTATGACGATTTCAAATATAGACTTATGCGGTTTGTTTCACTCTATCATCCGGCACATATGGGCTGCACACCGCCGGAGGGATGGAATCCCAGAGGGCAAGCGCGGCAGCAGGAAACTATTTCTCACATGAAAGCCATGAAAAGCGGCATGACAGAAGAAATTCGCAAGGAGACTAAAGAGAATATCCGCCAAAGTAAGCTTTTTGATGAAAAGTTTTTAGCCAGCTTTTTTAATCTTGCCGAGGATGCCGTTCTTTTATCCCATATGAAATAATTTTGCTATTGAAACAGGAGTAAATATGAAACGAAATAAATGGGATTTATTAACCACCTATGTATTAAACAGTAAGGCATACCCTGAAACCGCAGAGATTATCCCGCAACGACTTGGTTTGTAATTTGCGTGTCGAAGGTTTAATCGGGCGGGTTTCTCTTCCGAAACATACATTGTCTACTCTTAATATACAGTTGTAATTTTCATGAATTACACATCGCTTTATAATAATGTCATTTGCTTGATAAAATAGTATGTTTGAGGATATAAAAAAAGTGGAATTTCATGCATGATAAAGATGGAATGTTTTTATCATGATATTGTCATACCGTTTTTATGATTAATTCAGTTTTTTGAAAAGGGGCTCAATATGTATAACGCTATTCGACCAGGACAAATTTGGCTGGATACAAACGGAAACCGAATTCAAGCTCACGGCGGTTCGGTATTGTTTCTGGACGGTATATATTACTGGTACGGCGAAAACAAAGAGAAAACAGACCCGGCAAAAGGAATCTGGCATTGGGGTGTGCGGTGTTACGCCTCAACAGACCTGTACAATTGGGAGGACAAGGGGCTTATTATCCCACCTGAACCTAATGATGAAACATCTTCGCTTCATCCATCCGCATTTATGGATCGGCCGCACATCATATATAACAAACGGACAGGAAAATTTGTGTGCTGGTTAAAAATCATGAATAAGGACAGCACCCAAAGCGAGACCGTGCTCACCTCCGATAGTATCCTTGGCCCGTATGTAAAGGTGCGGGAAAACTTGAGACCGCTCGGAATGAGTGCCGGAGATTTTGATCTCGCAGTTGCCGACGACGGCAAGGCATATTATTACTTTGAACGCGTTCATAGTGAAACCATATGTGCTGATTTAACCGATGACTATACCAATGTAACGGGGTATTATTCTACTCATTTTCCTCACAAATATCCGCCTTATGTTCGTGAAGCCACCGCTCATTTTTGGCGTAACGGAATACACTATTTACTTACCTCTGGCACAACAGGATATTTACCCAATCCGTCCGAAGTGGCTATTGCAGACACTTGGCACGGACCTTACAGGGTGTTGGGTGACCCTCATCCGGGTGACATCTCAGGGACTTCATTTCACAGCCAAATTTCTTCTGTATTTAAAGTGCAGGGCAAGAAAGATTTATACATTGCCTGCGCTGACAGATGGCTTCCAAATGAAATGCACCTTGACTACAAAGAGTATGCCGCTATGTTTGAAAAACGGTTCTCAAGCGGATTGTCGCCGGAGGAGCTGGCACATTGGAACAGTTATATGTCGTCAGAAAATACAGCTATTGCCGATTATGTATGGCTCCCATTTCGGTTTGATGGTGAGATGGCATATATTGACTGGCTGGATGAATGGCGAATTGAAGATTTCGAGTGAGTTTATAAGGAGTAGTTATGAAAATAATTGATTGTAAAGCAAATCACCTGACCAATCCATTGGGCTATCTCATGGATAAGCCTGTGTTTTCCTATGTAGTGACCGATTCAAAGGGAAAGAAGCAAACGCAGGCTCGCATTTGTCTGTCGCTTGATGCAGATATGAAAACCCCGATATTTGATACAGGACTATGTACTGATATTGACAGCCTTGCTTATGAAGCCGATGTTACATTAAATCCGAGAACCCGCTATTTTTGGACGGTTACGGTTCACACTGATGCGGGAGAAGAAGCGACCAGTGATGTTAATTGGTTTGAAACAGCAAAAATGACCGAGCCGTGGCAAGCAAAATGGATTACCTGTGATTCTGACGAACAACGGCATCCGGTTTTTTATAAAGAATTAACAATAAAGGATAACATAAAGTCAGCTCGTCTTTACATATGTGGTCTTGGGCTGTATGAGGCTTCAATAAACGGTGAAAAAATAGGCAGCGAATGCATGACGCCGTATTGCGGCAATTACCACGAATGGGTTCAGTATCAAACCTATGATGTAACAAATATGCTTGGCAAAGACAACCGTCTTTCCGTTTTGCTTGGGAACGGTTGGTATAAAGACCGTTTTGCCTACACCTGTAAGCCTTGCGACAAACCGCTTTACGGAGAAAATTGGGCACTCATTGCGGAGCTGCATGTTGAGTATGACAATTGTGATTCTGAAATATTCTGCACTGATGAAAGCTGGCAGATTATGCGCAGCCGTATTTTGAAATCCAGCATTTATCACGGAGAGCATGAGGACGCTACACTTCCCGATATGCCTGTGGAGCAGGTGCAACTTAACAGCAATGTTATGCCTGTACTCACGGAGCGCCTCAGCACTGCGGTGACAGTTCATGAACATCTGCCGGTTAAAAAGATTATTTATACTCCTGCGGGAGAAACGGTGCTTGACATCGGGCAGAATATAGCTGGCATTTTTAGCCTGCGGGTAAATGTTCCAAAGGGAACGAAGGTTTATTTGCAATTTGGCGAGGTTCTCCAAAACGGGAATTTTTACCGCGACAATTTGCGCAGTGCATTAGCTGAATATTTATGGATTTCTGACGGCTCTGAACGCCTGTTGCAACCGCTTTTTACATTTTACGGATACCGATATGTAAAAATCGAAGGCATACCGGAGTTTAAAGCTCAGGATTTTACGGCACTTGCCTTATATTCTGATATACAGCCAATCGGAAAACTGGAAACTGGACATAAACTGGTCAATCAGCTTATCTCTAACACAATGTGGGGACAAAAAGGAAATTTCCTTGATGTGCCGACTGACTGCCCTCAGCGTGATGAACGCCTCGGCTGGACCGGAGATGCGCAGGTGTTTAGTCCCACTGCACTGTATTTAACCGACAGTTATGCCTTTTATAAAAAATATCTGTACGATATAAGTACAGAACAAAAAGCACTCAACGGTATTGTGCCTATCTATGTCCCATCTTTTGACAATCACTTCTGTTCGTCTGTTTGGGGTGACGTTGTATGCATTATCCCTTGGAATTTATATGTGTTTTCCGGTGATAAAAGCGTTCTGAGCGAAAGCTATGAAAGCATGAAAGCTTGGATAAACCACATGACTGAAACTGACGGCGACAATCATAAGTGGCGTGAAAGCTTCCATTTTGGCGATTGGCTTGCTCTCGACCATCCCGACCGGCGTGACGATCAGGTTCAGGGCGGGACAGACGCGGGATTTATTGCAGACGTCTATTATATGAACAGTGTCCGTCTGATTACAGAAACTGCTCGTGTTTTAGGAAAAACAGAAGACGCAAAACATTTTGATGATCTCACAAAATCAATATTGCACTGGATCAGAACAGAATACTTTTCCGAAACCGGTCGCTGCTGCATTGATACGCAGACCGCGCATTTGCTGACATTGAACTTCGGACTTGGGATAGACCAACCGCGCATACGGAACGCGCTGAAAACATCATTTAACCGGGTGGACAACAAATTACAAACTGGATTTGTCGGTACACCGCTGTTATGTAATGTTCTTTCGGCCAACGGGATGGATGATATCGCATATCATTTACTTCTCAATGAGGATTTTCCCGGTTGGCTGCATGAAATAAAGTTGGGTGCAACAACCGTTTGGGAACGCTGGAACAGCATAAACGAAGACGGCAGCATCTCCTCTACGGATATGAACAGCCTGAACCATTATGCGTATGGCTCTATTGTGGAATGGATGTGGAGGCGTATAGCGGGTATAAATCCATGTGAGGATACACCGGGTTTTCGCAAAGTCAAGCTTACTCCTGTTCCAAACTGGGAATTAAAATCCGCAGGCGCTGAATATAAGTCACCCGCAGGGACTTATAAGGTTTCATGGCATATCCTTGATGAAACGCATTTATCCATATCGGTAAATGTCCCCTTCGGCTGTGAAGCCCATTTGAAATTACCGTTTACATCCGCAGATGAAATAATTGACGCCGCTAATCCTGTGTTTAAAGATGTACAGAACGGTATCTGTATTCTTGAAACAGGAGAATATCAAGTAACGTATGAAACGAAAGATAATATGAAGGAAGTACATAGTATGGAATCGTAAAAACTGATGGATTTCATATGTATTTCGTATGAGAGGTGTGTCGCATGGACATCGAAAAAGCACTATTGGAATTAACATTGGAAGAAAAAGCGGAGCTCTGCGCCGGAGCTGATTTTTGGCACACAAAAGCTGTGGAGCGGTTGGGCGTTCCATCGGTGATGTTAACTGATGGGCCACATGGCTTACGCAAACAAAACGGCAAGGGCGACCATATGGGTTTGGGAGAAAGTATCGAGGCGATATGCTTTCCTACAGCTTCGGCATTGGCATCCTCCTTTGATGCTGACCTGTTGTATAGCTTGGGCGAGGTATTAGGGGAAGAATGCCAGGCTGAAAATATCGGTATGCTGCTTGGGCCCGGCCTTAATATGAAACGCAGCCCGCTGTGCGGACGCAATTTTGAATATTTCAGTGAAGACCCATATTTAACCGGAAAGCTCGGAGCGGCATACATAAAAGGACTTCAAAGCAAGGGTGTTGCAGCTTGTGTTAAGCATTTTGCTGTAAACAACCAAGAAACCCGCCGTATGAACAGCACCTCTAATATTGATGAACGCACACTGCATGAAATTTATCTCCCCGCTTTTGAAACAGCGGTTAAAGAGGGCAAGGTTCGCGGTGTTATGAACGCTTATAACGCTGTAAACGGCACATATTGCGCTGAAAACAAAGAACTACTAACTGATATTCTGCGCAATCGCTGGGGCTTTGATGGAATAGTAGTAACTGATTGGGGCGCGGTCAGGGATCGTGTTGAGGGGCTTATTGCCGGATTAGATTTGCAAATGCCGTACAACGGTGATGCCAACAAGAAAAAAATCATTCAGTCGATACAAGACGGTTCTTTGAGTGAAACTGTGTTAAATGAAACTGTGCGAAATATATTGACATTTGCTGACGCATATATCCGCGAAAAAAATCCGAGTGCTGTATTTGACCGCACAAAGGACCATTACCGCAGTGCTGAGATAGCTAAAGAGTGCGCTGTGCTGATGAAGAACAACGGTGTATTACCGCTTGAAAAGGAATCAAAAATAGCGGTAATAGGCGAATTTGCCGCCGAACCGCGTTATCAGGGCGCCGGTAGCAGCCATATAAATGCTTATCATGTGACCGGCGCTTTGGAAGTGCTTGGCGATACTGTGGCATATGCTCAAGGGTATTATGCCAAAGAGACCCAAAGTAATGGGGAACTGCTCAATGAAGCGGTATCAAAGGCAAAAAGCGCACAAACAGCGGTAATATTTGCGGGATTGCCCGATGCATTTGAAACCGAAGGCAAGGACAGAGAAACGCTTGCTCTGCCGGATAACCAAAACGAGTTGATTATGGCTGTAACGGCAGTACAGCCAAATACTGTCATTGTATTTCACGGCGGAGCACCAGTTGAAATGCCGTGGATAGATAAAGCATCCGCCGTGCTGTGTATGTATCTTGGCGGCGAAGGAGTTGGCAAGGCTGCTGTGGATCTGCTTTACGGTGATGCCAATCCTAGCGGTAAACTGGCAGAAACGTGGCCGTTGAAATTAGCGGATAATCCGTCTTACTTGAACTTCCCCGGCGAGGACGGCGTGGTTGAATATCGTGAAGGTGTTTACATAGGCTATCGGTATTACGATAAAAAGCAAATGGATGTACTGCTGCCGTTCGGATTCGGTATGTCATACACTTCCTTTGAATACAGCGATATTCGAATTGATAAAAACACTATGGATGACATTGACACACTTATGATTATGTGCAAGGTGAAAAACACCGGCAATCGCAGCGGCAAGGAAGCGGTACAGCTATATGTGCGCGACATTGAAAGTATGGTAGGGCGTCCGATGCGCGAATTAAAGGGATTTTCAAAAGTGTCATTATTGCCCGGCGAGGAAAAAGATGTGACATTTATTCTTGACAAACGCGCATTTGCTTATTATGAGCCGAAAATTCATGACTGGTATGTAGAAAGCGGTATGTTCGCCATAGAGGTCGGATCTTCCAGCCGTGACATTAAACTGAGTGCAAATGTTGAGGTTCACAGTACAGCTACACTTCCTTATGTATTTACCGCTGACACTTCAATGGGTGTGGCGATGCGACATCCCAGGGGGAAAGCATTGATGGAAGGTACTCAGCCAAAAGAGGACGATTCAAGAACAGCGTCTAATCGTAAGGCGATGGGTGAAGGCAGCGATGGTATGGTTCAGACAATGATGGAGGAAATGCCTTTACGGAGTCTCGCCTCATTCGGGAAAATGACACAGGAGCAGTTGGATAATTTGATTGATATGCTTAATTCGTAAATGGAGGATCTGAATATGAAAATATCGTTTAATAAAGAATGGATATTTCGCTGTGAAGAGGATACAACACCGGTTTTTGTAACACTGCCCCATGATGCCATGCAGACAGCCGGGCGCAGTGCTGACAGTCCCGGAGGTTCGTCAATGGCGTATTATATCGGCGGCAAATATATTTATGAGAAACAATTTGAGGCACCTGCCGAATGGGAAAACCAATGCATAACGCTGGAATTTGAAAGCGTGTATAAAAACGCGCAGGTTTTCATTAACGGTAAATTGGCAGGCGGACGTCCATACGGATACATTCCTTTTTTCGTATCATTGGACGGACTGCTTCAATATGGTAAAAGCAATACAATAAAGGTTATCGCTGATACGACTCAGTTACCATGCAGCCGTTGGTACTCCGGCGCGGGTATTTACCGTCCCGTATGGCTTCACATTAAACCAAAAAATCATATCGAAGTCGAAGGAGTCCGAATTACGACACTCAGCTATGCTCCGGCGCGTATTCGTGTGGAAACCGCTCATAGCGACGGTGATGTGCAGATAAATTTGTTGGACAATGGAGTTGTTGTTGCAAGCGGTTCCGGTGATTGCGTTGAAATTGACATTCCTGACGCAAGGCTATGGAGTGGCGAAGAACCCAATCTCTATACTTGTCAAGTCAATCTAAAGGATAATGACACGGTTGTTGATACCGAAGATATCCTCTTTGGCGTTCGCTTTATTGAATGGAACCCCAAAGGGCTGTTTATAAACGGTAAGGAAACTCTGTTGCGCGGCGGCTGTATCCACCATGATAACGGCATACTTGGCGCGTGCAGTTTTCCCGAGAGTGAAGAGCGGCGTATCCGTATTTTAAAAGAAGCAGGCTTTAATGCTGTGCGGTCTTCACACAATCCTGCCGCAAAGTCAATGCTCGAAGCCTGCGATAAATTGGGTATGTATGTAATGGATGAAACATGGGATATGTGGTACACCAAAAAGAAGGATTACGATTATGCCGCTGATTTCATGGATAATTTCAAAGAAGATATACGAACTCTTGTGAAACGAAATTATAATCATCCGTCAGTTATTATGTATTCTCTCGGAAATGAGGTTACTGAGCCGAAAGAGGAAAAGGGCGTCGAATTGTTAAAAAGCATGGTGGAAATTGTTCATGAATCGGATAATTCTCGTCCGGTTACCTGCGGCATCAACATTACGCTTATGCTTATTAGCCTCGCTGAAGGTGCCGCAGAACAGAAAGAATCTGAAAAGGCAAATCCGTTTGAGGGTAAGGAAGGCAGCGAACGGTTTAATGCAATGACCGCTACAATGGGCACAAGATTAACACAAGCTGCCAATTCTGAAAGCGCAGATCAGATTTCGACGCCAAGTTTCGATACACTGGATATTGCCGGATATAACTATGCGTCCGGACGGTATGCTATGGACGGTGAGCTTCATCCTTCCCGCATAATTGTCGGTTCAGAAACATTTCCGCAAGATATATACAAAAACTGGGAATTAGTTAAACAATACCCTTATGTCATTGGAGATTTCATTTGGACAGCGTGGGATTATCTCGGAGAAGCCGGTATCGGCGCAT
>JGI994J12354_10005617_pt1 | contig 10738 bp, 11 predicted proteins | sample IntmicLarv3ML3BL_FD_12354 | JGI IMG/M metagenome (IMG submission 12354)
GAGACACTCAATCTTAGCGGACAGGCATTGAACGAGCTTCTGTTTCAAAATCAAGCCATGGAGTATTTCGATGAATCCATCGATATCGGATTGGAACTATCAGAGAACGGTGCACTGGAAGACGCTATGTCTTTGATATTCCCCTTGGTATCCAGAGGCGATATCGAACAGCAAAAGGGAATGATAGATCAATATTTCGTGGACAGAAAGGTGGCGATATCCCTGCTCGAAGATCTTCTCGAGATGAATAAACTGGACGATATCCAAGTCCTGGTAAAGCTACACCAGGATGTCGCACATACCTATCTGACGCTCAACAAAGTCAAAGAAGCAGAGGAACATCTTTTGAAAGAGGTCATGCTCAACATGGACGGTGCTGAGGAATACATAAAGGAATACGCCGGAAGAGAAATGCCGAGAAAGTGATTTCAGCATATTCGGAGACCTCCCCCTTAACGTTATATCCGATACACACTTAGGGGATTCCATGGATAGGGCGTTCTGTTCGTACTGTGGAAGTCTCCTGATGGGGAATCAGTGGAAATGCACAGTATGTAAAAGGATGTCTGCCGACAGTTCAGGACCTATTTTTTCAAAATTCGAAAACAGTAAGAATGAACCTAAGGAGATCGCGATTGTTCGAAATCCCGATGCTCCATATATGCCGTACGAACCAAGAGAATTGCAGATGGATATCATCTTTGATATCAGAAAAGCACTGGACGAGGGCAGGCATATTGTCATCGAATCCGGAACCGGAACTGGAAAGACAATAGTGTCTTTGGCGGGGGGACTGGAACATGCGAAACGCACCGGAAAAAAAGTGGTCTATCTCACAAGAACTATCTCTCAGAGCGATCAGGTCATGAAGGAACTCAGAGCGATATCTGAAGTGAAACCGGTTTCAGGTATCACGGTCACGGGACGGAGTAAATCGTGTCCGTTGTTCAAAGGCGAAGAGATCGATGTTCCTCCTAACGTTCTTTCGCTGATGTGTGAAGAAAGAAAGAGCAAAAGTCAACGAGGCTCCTCCGGCGGATGTAAATATTTTGACAAAACAAGGACAGAACTCGAGAACATCGCTGCATTCTGCAGAAGTTCCTTCCCTGCATCGGAAGAATTGGATAAGTATTGCGAAAGTCTCGGTGCATGTCCGTACGAAGCGAAGAAGATGCTGATGAAGGAGTTCGATGTTATCACTGCACCGTATGTGCACATCCTTTCGGATGACATAAGGTCCAATTTCATTACCAATCTGGGAGGAGAGGATACTCCATTGCTCTTGATCGTCGATGAAGCGCATAACCTGATCGATGCAGCAAGGGACCAGGAAAGTTTCAAGATCAGTATGCGGGTCATCGATTCTGCGATTGACGAATGCTCGACCTTCGCATCACCGGAGATCCTTGAAGGTCTGAGAGCAGATGATTTCATCAAACACATAAAGAGCACGATAAAGGGGATCGCAAACGAGAAGATATCTCTCGGTAAATCCGAATATAGGCTTCCCAAGGATTCTTTGGAAGGTCCATTGATGGCAAAATTCGGTATCCAAAGAAAGGAACTCGAAAAGTCGATAGATAACATGATCGCCCTCGGGGAAAGACGTATGGATGCCCTTACTGAGAAAGGGGATGGTGCAATATCAGAACTATATGAATTGAGCATCGCCCTAAAAGACTGGATGGTATCCGAAGACGGACGTTACGTGAGAGCCCTGAAGGTATCAGAAGAAGGGGAATATCTTTCGGCTGCATGTATCGACCCCACTGATATCGTGACATTCATGAGGGAAATGAAGGGCGCAGTGCATATGTCGGGAACCCTACAGCCTCTTGAGCAATACTACAAGATCATGGGACTTCCAAAAGATACTCTTGCAAGAACATACCGTTCTCCCTTCCCCAAAGAGAACAGATCAGTGATCTATGTCGATGACGTGACCACAAGATATGAGGATATGAGCAAAGACCCGTCGATGATCACCCGCATCGAGAAGAAGATCGCAAAATTGTGTTGGAGTGTTGATAAGAACACTCTTGTTTTCTTCCCTTCGTATAAAATGATGAAAAATATGCGTCCGTTCTTGGAAAGGGATATCGATAAGCGTCTTTATTGGGAAGAATCGGGTCAGCAGAAAAGGACCATGCGTTCACTAGATGAGTTCAGAAAAGGTACGAACGGAGTGTTCTTCAGCGTCATGGGTGGATCGATCGCAGAAGGGATAGATTTCCCCGGCGATGAATTGTGTTTTGCGATAATTGTGGGAATACCTTTCCCGCCTCCGACCTTGGAGCAGAAGGCGATGTCAGAACTCTTCGATATGAGATATGGTCAGGGTACGGGATGGAAATTCACCAGCGAGACGCCCGCGGTAAGGAAGATGAGACAGGCTGCGGGGAGACTCATAAGGAACGAGACCGACAGAGGAATGGCGGTCATACTCGACTCGAGAGCATCAAAATATCAAAGACAACTGGAAGCAGTATTATCCAAAGACCCAGTGGCCGATGCAGTGAGATTCTTTGAAGAGAAAAAGTAAGATGAGGATCTTCCTGATATTTTCCACACAGGGCAACGGATATATACATTTTTAATAATGATGGATTTGTGATTCTTGAATCATTATCCAACATTAAGATATGGATAGTAAGCGGCGTACTTCTCGCACTTATCATAGGTCCGATGGGGGACGTACCTCCGACTTTGATAACCGTCGTCTTAATGATTCAAATGATATTCTCGATGGAAGGCCTCTCTTTCAAGATCAATGACCTGAAAGAGGAAAAGAAGATGATAACAACGTCCGTGATAGCCTGTTTCGGCATAAGCACTGTTGTCACATTGATCATCGGATCGTTGTTCATTTCCTCCTACCCTGATGTATGGATGGGATGGGTGATCCTGGCCGCAGTTCCGTCTGCAGTATCCGTTGTCACGATGTCACTTTATCTTAATGGAAATGTGAAGATGACAGTCCTATCATCAGCAGCAATATACTTGCTGGCACTTATCATTACTCCACTGATCACCATACCCTTGATCGGAGAATCCGTCGATTCTTTCAAGATACTTCAGTATGTGATATTGTTTGTTGCCGTCCCGATGATCTTCACGATTCCGATGAAAAAACTCAACATTCGGAAAGAGGCAAAGTATATCGTGATCAATTTGATGATGTTCCTTCTGATCATTTTATCGTTGGGGCAGAACAGGGACTATGTCTTTGGAGACCCAGAACTAGTATTTCTGATAATACTCGGATGTGTTTTCAGGACATTTGGTGTCGGATTCATCATGATGTTCTTCATGAAAAGATCCAACGTCGACAGAAACAACGGAATGGCATACATCTCGATGGCAGTCTGGAAGAATTCAGGACTTGCAATTACTCTGTGTATGGTCCTATTCCTGGATTCTTCGATAGCAGTGATCCCTTGTGTCATCTCTCTGTTGATTGAACTTCTATGGTTCACTATCATGGTAGGATATACTGACAGGATTTGGCCCGCCAAAAAAAATAATCATATTAACGGTTGAATTATATATTGCAACATTATTAGCGCACCAAAGCGGAGATAGCTAAGCCTGGCCCACGGCGCCGGTCTTGAAAACCGGTGGTGACTCACCTCGGGAGTTCGAATCTCCCTCTCCGCGCCACTGACCTATCAAGATGTCTAATTTTTCGATGTAAAAATGGTTTTTAAAGATAATATTGTATAACGAAAGTACAATATAGCGCAACAGTTCATTATACATATAGGAGATAACAGAACTATGGCAAAGAATCGGGAAAGGAGATATTGCGGAAAATGCGGGGCTCCACTTCCAGATAATGATGATTATTGTGGATTATGTGGTTCGTATCATACTGAAGCGTCGGTTCAAGAATCCACGATTATATCGAATAAGCCTCAGTCAAGATTTTCAATATCAACGAGTGAAAAAATTGTGCTCATATCTATTCTGTCTATTTTTCTAATTATATTTGCGTGGGCTTTAGTATTTACTGGTGATGATGCAACTATTACTGTGAATTTTGAAAATGAAAGTTCAGAAATACAAGATATAACTCTTAGATTCGGTTATGAAGAGATCGGAAAAGTTACTCTCAATCCTGGCGAATCTACGAGTATCACTGGAACCTGCAGTATTAATTTTTTCCAGATGTCAAAAGGTGTAGTGGTATTTACGTACGTACACTATCATAATACTGAAGAAGGACTTCAACCACCGACACATTTAAGGGTGGTTGAAGTAAAAAGTGGCAGTCATATTGAAATTAATTTCTAATTGAAATTAAAAATGGTTTCTTCAAAGGTCCAGACACCTCAGGAATATGGAACTCGGTTAAGGTACCGTAACCTTCATTTCGTAAATTTCTGTAGACCCATTGCTATAATTGACAACATGCGTTATCGTGAATGTTCCGCTGTTTATGATCGTGAAAATAAATTCCCCGTCTTGAGATCCAAAGCCGAATGTGATGTCCTCATACCTTCCTATTCCTGTAGCATCATCTTTGATGGACCATTTCTCGCTTGACATACCAACATAATATTTGGGGTACGCAGTAATGGTGCAGGGGGCATTCGAGGAAGGCGGAGATAAGGTGAAAGAAGGATCTTCGATCACAGTGAATCTACACAATAAGGTCACATCCTTTACAGCTTTGTATTCGAATGAAGTCTTATCAGACAATAATGTTCTTCCATCATACCAGCCGCCGAATTCGAATCCGGGAGATACCGTGGTTGTCAACGTGGTGATACTGTTGTACGGTATCAGGCCGTCCCCGCTTATTACACCTGTTTTGTCATAATTGGTAGTTACTGTGATATTAAATGCGGACCTTTCGAATATTGCTTTAATAGTACGGTCAGAGTCCAGAACCAATTGGTAGGACTTATCTGAAGACAGAAGGGCGTTATTCTCATACCATCCCTTGAAATTGTATCCGTTTTCGGGTGTTGCTTCCAGAAATACCGTGCTTCCTGCATTGTGCGATCCGGCACCTGATGCATGTCCCCCTTCCGCCACATCAAGGAACACATTGAATTTTTTGAGTGTACTAGGATCTGGTGAATCGCCATTTTCTCCATCATTTTTATCATTCGATATCTGATTGTACGCGACAACACACACTACCAACACGACAGCAATCAACACAACTAGTAAGATAAACTTCCCTGATATTCTCATGTTTTGCGCCTGCCAAACATATTACGGTATCCCTGTTATATCCAACGTCATTTATAATTATGCTGAAACTTTTTGAGTAATATCCATAAAATTTGTTGAACAAACAATATTTATTCTAATATTCTGTCTCTTCATCATGAAGACTCTCGATTGTATCTACACCAGGTCGTCAGTACGGACTTACAAGTCAGAACAAGTACCAGAAAACGACATAAAAGAAATATTGAAAGCAGGGTCTTACGCTGCAAGCGGAATGAACCGTCAGCCTCTCAGATATGTGGTGATACAAAATAAGAAAGTCATCAATGAGTTGAGCGAGACTGTAAAGAGTACCTTTTTGAAGAATTCCGATGGTGCAAATTCCTTCGCGATAGAGAAAATGAAAGATCCTAGCTACAGTGTATTCCACAACGCCCCCATATTGATATTCACGTTTGCTGCACCGAATGCCGTGACGCCAGTGGAGGATGGATCTCTATCGGTCGCCAACATGATGCTTGCGGCACATGAGATGGGTTACGGAACCTGTTTCATTGGATTTGCGGCCATGCTTGGAGAGATGAAGGATTTCCGGGATATCTGCAAAGCACCGGAAGACCACAAATATCTTTCCTGCATGTGCCTTGGAATACCGGAAGGAAAGATCGAGACCCGTCCGAAGAATGATGTGAACGTACTCAACTGGATGAAATAACGGATGAGATATGAAAACATCGAAAGGGGCGTATTCATCGATCGCCCGAATAGGTTCATAGCGAATGTACTTATCAATGGAAAAAAAGAGAAGTGTCATGTAAAGAACACCGGCAGATGCAAAGAATTGCTGATCGAAGGCGCAGATGTGATACTTCAACGCAATGACTCCCCAACTAGGACGACAAGTCTGGACCTGATCGCCGTGTTCAAGGGAGAAACATTGATCAATATCGATTCTCAGGTCCCCAACAAGGTCGTAGAAGAATCGATAGGGACTATATTCGATAATATCGAGTTCATGAAAAGGGAATTCGTCTATGGCGAATCGAGAATAGACCTGTATCTGGAGTCCGATGGAAAAAAGATCCTTATCGAGGTCAAAGGTGTGACCTTGGAAGATAACGGAGTAGCATTGTTCCCCGATGCTCCCACAGAAAGGGGTCTCAAGCATATCAAAGAACTGGAAAATTCGATCTTTGAAGGATATGAGCCCCACATCATTTTCCTTGTTCAGATGTCTGGCGTAGAGTACTTCATGCCGAACTACAAGATGCACATGGATTTCTCACTCGAACTGATGAGGGCATCTTCCAACGGAGTCAACATCCATGCGTATGACTGCACTGTTAAAGCAGACTCGATAGAGATCAGGGATAAAGTAGAGGTAAGGTTCGATCACTCGTACTCTATATGATCTACTCCCTTCTCCTTCGAATCCTCTGATATCAGGGATTGAACGATCTTCAGGTAATTGACCAACGCGGTCTCTTGATCGTTTATTGTCTGATGGAGGAGATATACATTCTTCAATGCAGGAGGGGCATCTATGAATTTTCCGTCATCCGGTTCACTTTTTATCATGTTCATGACGATGGATTTCATTGATTTCGTGCCTGCCACGGATGTTTGGTATCCCATTACTGCATCAAGTGCCGATGCTCCATACGAGGTCGAATTGATGTATTTCATGGCGGCATCACAAAGTTCCGGGAAGAATGAGAAATCAATATTCTCTACCAAGTGCACGAATTTTTCCTGCAACAGACTTTGATATACGGCATAGGTCTCGATCTTTGACTTCCCTACGTCAGATATTAATTCCGATGGTCCGAACATATCCCTCATATCTTTGATAGTGAATCTGGCATCCACTTGGAATTTTCTCACAGTTCGATCATTGGGAGTAATGACCATGTTCTTTCTAACGATGTACATGTCAACTACGGGCTGTATGATACGGTTGTGACGAAGTATTGCCGATCTCTCCTCTCTCCTTTTACGCCTCTTATCACTGTGAGCGTTGATATTATCCAATATGATCACTGCGAACAGCAGTGCTAAAACACTGCTCATTATACTCTCAAGGTAACGGTATATGCTTCCGACACCATTCGGGGAGAAGAAATGTAATATCGTGGCCAAAGCCAGTGCGAAAGCGAGTATTGCTGCAATCGACAAGAACAACATGTGTGACTTTCTGACCATTCCAGTTTTTTTCTTCCCATTAGATTTTTTCTTTCCGAATGATCCGGTGACATTGTTTAAAGGATTCACAAACCCTTTTTTCTGGGGTTTTTCTTTTTTGTTTACATTCTTGCCGTCATTCTTTGAAAAGGGATTTTTTGAATCAGGATCTGTTTTTTTCTCTTTCTCTGTGTCTGAAGACTTTTTACCGACATTGTTCAGAGGATTCTTGATCTTATCAGAAATGCCCATTATATCACATCACAGTTTAGAATTACTTCCCTGATCGCCTCTTGTGTTTCCTTTGCAGTTTTGATAGTGTTTACCAGGTGTATATCACACATGGAGAGATATTTGGCCATGAACTCGGTCCTTATCTTGGTCTTCCTCTCGTTCTTTATTATTTGGTGAGGATTGCACATATCATTGTCGATCATGTACTGCAAACCTTCTTCGGTAGTAAGCGATCGTATCACATTCGGATCGCTGCTGTCACGTTTCATGAAGAATATGTGCTTTATCTTCGTCATGGGTATCACTGAGAATTCTCCTGCTACCCATCTTACGTTCGCGATCCCTCTCCCTTTGTTATCGAATTTGACGCTTTTCACCAAAGGTTTGTATTCTTCCCAAACGTCGCCTATGTCGGCATCAATGTAACAATTCTTTTCAGAAGCTCGTGCAATAGGTCTTCCGTTGCCGAGGCTTACGAAATACCAATCATCGGAGATCAGATGTGCGTTCTTCATTCTCAATAGTCCCCACGACTGGGTCGTTTTCCCGGTCTTTGAAGGAGCGATAAGGGTCACGCCGCTTCCGTCAATATCCAGAACCGCACCGTGAACAGAATATCTGCTGTGCGCTTCTTCGAGTATATCACCGGCGATCCCCAGGCCGATACTCTTGATCCATCCGTAATAATCAAAGTTGAAAAGGAAGGCATTATGGGTATGGGGCTCGTATAGTACCCCCATAGGTCTTTCCGGATCCTCGATGGAATATATCCTCGCGTGGGAGCGGATCTGCTCTGACATCGAATAGAAATTATCTTCCCACATATCGATATGCTCCCGGTTTTCGGTCAATATCTCAATACAAAGTCCGGAAATATCGACCTTAGAAGAGAAGAACTTCAGGTCTTTGTATTTGGAACGGAGCTCGTCAGCTTTCTCTTGTCCTATCACATCAACGTCATATCCCATTCTACTCATCTGAGTATTGAATTATTCATATTTACTGCTATTCAATGTAGAGATGTCTGAATCAAAGTTGTGAAATATTCAAATATCTGCTAACACCTTACAATCAATACTTCAAGTCCCAGTATTAATTCGACTGGACTTTGTAGGAATGATGGGTAATGATAGACAAAGCAGTCGTATATGCGTCCTCGTTAGGAAAGACAAGAAAAACAGCGACCTACATCGCGAAATCACTCAAGGCAGAAGCATTCGATCTCAAAAAGCAGACGGTCATCGACCTTTCCGAGTACAAACAGATCATTTTTGGTACCGGGATACACGCTGGGAGACCGTACGGTCCGTTGGTCAAATTCTTGGAAGAAAATAAAAAACAATTGGCGGGAAAGAAGGTCTCTTTGTTCATATGCTGTAAATTGAGCGATGAGAATGGAAAGAAACAGGCAGAGAAGATTTCCTCTCAGCTGGATATTCCTGATGTGTATTTCTTCCCCGGAGGCGGCGAGAAGAACGATGAGGGTTTTGTCAAAGTAGTTGACGAATTCATAGTCCGCATGTCGAAAAGGTGAATGGCCTTAATGATACTCTATTTCCTGATAGGATATATTTTGATCAATATCCTATCATTCATCATATTTTTTGCCGATAAGGTCAAAGCGAAGAATGGTAAATGGAGGATATCAGAAAAAACACTTCTGATCCTTGCTGCATTCGGCCCATTTGGTGCAACATTATCGATGAACCGATTCAGACACAAGACTCGAAAGCTAAAATTCAAACTGGTGTACGTGGCTCTTTTGATACACGTGATCTTGTTACTGCTGATATTCGTACATTTCTATGTAATGGATATCACTGAACTATTTTCTTGACATCGGTGTCCATTCCCGGTTGACCCAGGAGCAGGACTCTGCTGTCTTCCCTTTCTCTGATTATCTCCATTCCGACCAATGAACCCAACCTGGATGAGAAGTCCCTTATCTCGGCGAAGGAGGGCATGGAAGTCAGAGATAATCGTTGTCTCGAAGCCCCCACGAAAACATACCCCTTTGGTTCGATCAGGTCAGGATCGGCGATTCTGTCAAGGTTTGCATAATCCTCTTCCCATCCAAAGTTCAGATCTTTCACCAGGGTGTGACGTATCACAGTTCTTGTGTTCAAAGAGGGGAGGATCTCCAATGTACGCATCAATCTCTCCCATCCGTCGGATATCTTTGGCCGACATACCTTTCTATATATCTCTTCATTGGGAGCGGCAACGGTGACGTACGTTTGTGTAGGCAGGACATCGAGTTCTTCTAAACGATCTGGGTATGTTCCATTCGTCACCAGGAATGTGGTCATTTTTCTGTTATGACATTCTTTGATGAAATCAGACAGGTATGGATAGGTGATAGGTTCTCCTGCAAGTGAGATCGCAACCTGATTAGGATCCGAAGCCTCTTTGAACATCTTGGGAGAACATCGGGAATCTCCTTTGAATCCAGATATCAGAAGTTTCTGATGTTCGATCAGGGCATCAAGCATTTCCTTAGGTTCAGCCCAATCTTTGACTTCGAAATCCCTCTCCTGCACCCGCCAACAGAATGTACACCTGTGACTGCATTCGTTTATCGCGGGGGTCATCTGAAGACATCTATGGCTTTCAATGTTGTAAAAATCCTGTTTATAGCAATGTCTTCCGTGGATCATACTTTCCTTCATCCAATGGCAGAGTTTCACTGCGGCATGGTCCTTATACAGACGATATTGCTGTTTTATAAGAAGCTCCCTGTATGACTCGTCCATCGGATCCCTCAGAAATCGAAAAGCTTACTTTGCGGTTTCTTCTCCGCGCGCGCGTCGACAGTCACTCTCTCGGGCTTTTCTACAATGAGCGGAGGCGCAGCATTCTTTTCGGTCGTTTCTTTGGACAAAAGGAATGCATCCTTCACGATATCGGAATCAATCTTGGAATTCAACAAGAAACCTAATTCCTCAGGCTCGAACATGACCTCTCTCACAAGCATAATTCTTATTTCGACATCATTCAATGCTATTTCCCTTAACGAGGTTAGGATATCGAATTCCACCCTTTTTGTGGAGGTGTGAAGAAAACATGCCAGTTTCAAACATACTGAATCTCTGATCCCGCGGATCGCTTTAGAACGGGACATCTTCATAAGATACTGTGGAAA
>JGI994J12354_10005618_pt1 | contig 10736 bp, 13 predicted proteins | sample IntmicLarv3ML3BL_FD_12354 | JGI IMG/M metagenome (IMG submission 12354)
CGTCAAACCGTTTTTTTGGGGCGTTTCACAAAGATACGAAAAATCCAACTAATTCACAATGAATTAGTTGGATTTATTTTCTTATTTAATGAATATCCCGACTTAGGGTAATCATGAATGCTTGAATTTTTCAGTAGACCCTAAATAATTTATAACGAACTATTGTATGGATGCTTCTTAATGAATAAAGTTAGCTGTTTTTAAGTTATTTACATAACGACTACAAGAAGACTTGAATTTTATCCTTATAAAGGAAAATCCGTTCTTGCACTCCTCTTGAATGATTTTTTAAGTAAAGCAATGTATTTGAGGGAATATTTTCGAATATTAAGGAATCGGATTTAGCAAGTTGCATTCCTGATGAATTCCAACCGTCATTGCTTAAATAAAACAATTCATATCTGTCATTTATTCGGATGAAATTGTCACGATTCCTTGGCGTAAAAATTATTTTTGATATTTTGTATTGTTTGCCCAAATCCAATCCGACCCAACCTCCCGAAAGATTAGAATCATAATATGATGTATATGGATCTCCATCAAATGCTTTGCCAAAATCGTGAATCTGATTCTCATAATTATTTCCGAATGGAACCCCATCCAACAATGTTGTATCACTATATATCTGAATTTCTGAAATTCCGCAATAAGTATTATCAGCGCCTTTATATCGGATATATCTGTATTTTTTATCTGTATTTATATATTGCATGTTGAGTAACCGATAAGGTATATCTTCAATTGTGAAGAGAGTATCAGTGGTATTAAAATTTATATCATTTGAAGCCTCAAATATACCACCTGGCATATGTTGTACAAAATTATCAGAAAGGATATTATACTTAGAATATATGAATATAGTAGTTTTTTTATCTTCAGCAGACTTAATGAATTGTATTGAGTTATCGGGTTTTAAAAAAAACGGATCAGTTAAGTATTTTAACTCGCCATTATCCAGATTAGCTAATCTAAAAACCATGTCTTCGATATGATCTTTAATAACATCCGGTAAAATATTAAGCGATTCGCCGGACAGGCTAAACATCAGTGTGTCACGGTCGAAATAATAATCCAATTTAATTTTATCAAAAGATATTCCATCTTTTTCTACAATACACCAATCAACAGGGTACCAATAACGATAGCGTGATCCGCATAAATATACAATACTGCCTTTGTTATTGTAATAACAATTATCTTTCGAAATGTGAATAGTGTATGATTTATCTTTACAATAAAGCTCTGTTACATCAATGAATCTCGGGTTATTAAAAAAAGGAACAAGAGATTTTTTATAATCTGATAGTTCATTTCGAAGTACTTTATTTATGTTAAACGTTTCACGGTAAATTTTTGATGTGAAATGTAAATTTTCAGGAGCAGGTATTATTGAACAATCTAAGTAGTCAGATGAAAATGATTCTCCGGTTTTATTTAAAATAAATGTCCAACAATGACCCTCGTTACCTCTTCCATGAAGCGGTAAAAAGTCTATTCCGCACGGAATGCCTAATGATCTTAATATGTAGACCGTCAGGTCGGCCATTTCTCTGCAAGAAGCCGCTCTATGATTATCAAGAAACAGTGGCGACTTAAGAGGAATATGTGATGTGCTTGTTGTGAAAAATTTATCTTCTTTGCATAAAAAATTTATTACTATTCGAGCTGCGGCTAATGGGTCTGATGCTTCATCGTTTTTTTTTAAATTATCCAATAACGGATTATATTTTTCATAGAAATATGACCTCCACTCTAAAGGTTGTTCATTATTCACTCTATACGGTAAAACATACGTGCAGAAATCATCAAAAGAGACATTACTACCCCAAGGTTGTTCTTTCCATACTTTAAAAGCATGTTCAACATTATTGATTAAATAGTCTGAGTTAATAGATTTGATATCTTCTTTTTTATTCAATCTTGAAAGGGAAAACGCTCCATATTTACTTGCAAAAGAATTTATGACAGAATCGGCATTTTTTGCGAGCATCATAGATTCGTATATTTGACTGTACTTGTCAAGATGTTCTCCTTCATAATAATAATGATAAGGCATATTTTCAATTAAAAAACATGCTGCTTTATATTTAAGGTTATCTTCCTCATTTTTCGAATAATAGTTTAGCACTTTTTCTAATTCGACTCTATTATCTCCGGCTAAAGTTAATGCTCGTTCCAAATCATTTTCATAATGAGAACAAGAAGAAGTCAGAATAATAAAAATAAAAAAAAACAATGTTGATTTCATTTTTCGATTGTTAAGTATTATTTATAGATGCATTCGTACAATAAAAAATAAATTTCATGCAATTATCGCGGCTTTCCTATGATTTAGTTTATTTGTTTAAACATCCTCCTCCATTGACGCTTCCCGGTATACGTGTCTTTTGACGATATTACCATCGATGCTCGTCCTATGATAAAGGCTTCGGGAATGAGACCGATGTAACGCGAATCCTGCGAATCCAGAACCTTGTCACCTGCTACAAAATACCAGTTGCTGCGAAAGGTATAATATGTTGCAAGTGTATCGTTAAGATACACAGCCTGACCACTTGTACGTATGGTGGAATTTGTCTCGTATACAATCTGATGGTTATAAAGTTTTAAATTCGCCAAAGTTAAGCGTATTGTTGCTCCTGCAGATGGAATGAATAACGGTCCGAAATTACGGACATTCCAATTAAAGGCGGTATCGTGCGGAAAGGTCTGTTCGATAGATGGCGGCAGATCGCCATGATAGTCGGCTAATCGTTTTTGTTCGGGCAGATAACCTAACGTATCTATCACGCCACTAACGTGATAGAACCCCTCAATAACCGACACGCTGTCACCGGGAAGCCCGATGCATCGTTTAACGAAAATCTTTTCGAAGTTCATGCGAATTATATCCCATTCATAACGGTAGGGGAAATTGAATACTACTACATCGTTTCGTTGGATTTTTCGAAAGCCAGGAACACGTTTCATTGGTGGATCGCTATTTCTGTCAAATTTCAAGCTTGTAAAAATACGACCGCCATAAGTCCATTTGTCTGCAAGAATAAAGTCGCCCGAAATAATACCCGGTTCCATCGAATCAGATGGAACGATATAAAAGTTACACAAAAATACTCTGATAAACAATGCCAACAACAACGACAGGAAGATAAACAAGGCATATTTAAGAATAGATATGGTTATTCGGCGCATATTTTTTCTAATTTGTCGTTTGTTATCAATAGATTTCTCTCGTCCTCGTGCATTTCATTAATCACCGTCGAATGAATATTTGAATCTTTGGTTCTTTTGTCAATACGATTTTTCACAAGGCAAGTCGATTTAATGTAACATTGTTCCACTTCGGTATATTGTTTCATTGCCTGATAGTTTTACCATGATATTGAAGGGTATCGGTTCACAACTGATTTTTATTGTCCTTTTCAATAAACTTTGTACATATTCAAACAAAACTATACTTGGTCGTTCAACAAGGAATTTGCTTTTGGCTAATGTGCCTATTTATCGTTTTCTGATTCTTTTTCTTCCAAGGCGATCTGTTTAAACACGCTTTGATCTGTTAACATTGAAATGGCATATCTTCTGATTTCTAATGTTTCTTTGTCGTTCAAAGCGATTTGTTTAAACACGCTTTGATCTGTTAACCTCGAAATGGCATATCTTCTGATTTCAGGGTCTTGGTCTTCCAAGGCGATCTGTTTAAACACACTTTGATCTGTTAACATTGAAATGGCATATCTTCTGATTTCTAATGTTTCTTTGTCGTTCAAAGCGATTTGTTTAAACACGCTTTGATCTGTTAACATTGAAATGGCATATCTTCTGATTTCTAATGTTTCTTTGTCGTTCAAAGTGATTTGTTTAAACACGCTTTGATCTGTTAACCTCGAAATGGCATATCTTCTGATTTCAGGGTCTTGGTCTTCCAAGGCGATCTGTTTAAACACGCTTTGATCTGTTAACATTGAAATGGCATATCTTCTGATTTCAGGGTCTTGGTCTTCCAAGGCGATTACTTTTATTTGTTCAATTGTGGATTCGTCTTGCGATTGAGAAGTCACTATAGTGATGTTCATTAGACAACCGCAAATAAGAGTAAAAAATATTTTTTTCATTTTTTAATAATAAATTTTAAGTTCTTTCGGAATGTTAATATATTTCAATTATTTTTTTTGCTTCATCTTTCATCTCCAGTACAGCCGTTGATATCACTTTCGGCTCTTTTGTCAATACGGTTTGTGCGACAACTTTTGCTTTTTCTGTTTCCCCTGCTTCCATATACATCAAAGCCATCAAATAATAGGGATAAATACGGTTAGGAACAATGTGAGACGATTTTATAAAACACTGCTCCGCTTCTGTATACTGTTTCATTGCCTGATAGTTTTTTCCTATAACGTTGTAAAGCATTGGGTCGCAACTTATTTGCATAGCTCGCTGCAGTACTTCATTGCTCTCTGTATATTGATCCGTTTTAGATAAACTTTGAGCATATTCAAACAGAAACTTTATTTGATCGTTCAACAAGGGAAAAAGTTCTTTATAATTTTTGACAACATCCTTGTATAAGCCTGCGCCATAATAAAACTTGTCTGTATTCCACTTCTTATAAGCCCGATATACAGGAATTTCTTTGTAAAGACAGAAAATTGAAATCAAAAAACATAAATGCGCTATAATTCTAACATAAAAATTATTGTTTTTTTGCTTTATTGAAACATTATTTCCAGCCGTTAACAAAATTACAAAAACTATCAAGAAGGGTAGCATACTGAATGGATATGAAAAAAAAGCAAAGACAAGTAATGAAACCATTGAACCGGCAACAGCCCAATTCCGGCTTATGATAAAAGAACGGAATGATAAAACAACGATTGTAAAAAATAAAATCAGAGAAATCACACCGGATTCTACTGTAATTTGCAAGTATTCATTGAAACCATAATCGGGATTTCCAGCTACAAATTTTTCCGTGTCAGATCCTTTGCCTGAAGCAAAATAAGCGACTTGTTCATCGCCATACGCTCCAGAGAAGTTTCCCAATCCTACACCAAGCGGATGTTCTATTGCTGCATGTAAAGCGATTTTCCACATAAATAAACGTCCATTAGCCGAGTCTTTATTTAAAAAATACATACTGGGAAAAGTTGCCAATAATAACACACAGGCAATAATACCACCGATTATCATTTTTTTCTTATAAAGATTGAAATAATTTCTGATGTGCATTGAATAATGTGTTGTCAAAACAAACAAACCTCCAGCAACTACGGCAAGCCACGATGCACGGCTCATAGTAGCAGGCAAAATAAGTAGAATGGCAATGCAGGTGATAATAGAATTAATAGAAAAAAGATAAGAGTTAAAAATTAATATAGAAGAATGTTCCTCTCTCTCCCATTTTCTTATTTTTTTGCACTTAAATGATACTCCATAATACAATGCTAACGGAAATATAACGGCTAAATAGCCAGCATAAGGTCCCGGATTAAAAAAAGAACCAGTGAGTTTGTACAGAATATGTTGGGAGGGAATAATTCCATAAAGCTGGCCAAATCCCCAAACAGCTTCAATCAATCCGGTAGTAATGATTAAAAAAAAAATATCTTTTATAGCATTTGATCCTTTGCGATTAAGAATTAATCTGCAAACAAAATACAATACAACCAACAAAACAAGTAGAGTAAGTTTAGTTGTATTGTGTGAAGCATAATTGACAACAAGAGAAGAAAACAAAATACTTCCGACAAAGAGCAATACAAGGAAATCCAACATTGTAAACTGGAAATGCAACTTGCGGCTTAACGCAAAAATAAGCGTCACCACACCTGCTACTCCCATTGATATATAGAACCAAAACCATTTACCGGTAAGCAATCCATTAGCTAATTCTCTGTTCAAAATGAAAACGGTAGAGAATACCAATAAAAACGGTATCAGCCATAAAGTATCCTCGATAATCAGCTTAAATTTCATTTATAGATTGTCATTTTTGTCTTAATCACCTACATGTTTCATATCTTAGGTTCCTGCAAAACAAAACCGATAATATCATAAATTAATTGATTTGCGTTTATTAATAAATGTGGTTTAATACCCTGACCTTTGATCGGAACTATTTGTAAATTTTGTTTTGAAACCTCGAAACTTGACTCGGGTAATTCATTTGATGACCTCAGTTACATCCATGCAGATCCTTACAACTAACAGAATTTTCACAAGAACAATATATAACGTGAAATGAAGTTTTCGGTCCAGAGCAACCACAACCTCCACCTTCACCACTCGCTAACGCTTCAACGTTAGCTAAAGTTATGTTTGACAAATCAGAACTATTTGTACGTAAGTTCACATTTAATGTGATGGCTACAAATACAGCCACAATAATACATGCAGCGAATACAAAAAATAATTTAAGTTTCATAAAATTAAAAAATATTGATAATTAATTATTTCATTATAATAAACTAACCGGTTACCATGCTTTTCAACAAAAGATAAATTTAAATGATACATTCCTAGTTACAACCACTATCATCCATACAACTATTATTGTTCGTACAACGACAAAAAGTAGTGCAATCATCCAAAGCCACTGACTTCGGCCCAGAGCAACAACCTCCTCCTTCACTGTTTGCCAACGCTTCTACGTTAGTTAAAGTTATTTTTGACAAATCATAATTCTTCCCACTAAAATTGAAATTTAATGTAATAGCTACAGATAAAGCTACAGTTGCACATGCGGCAGTTCCAAATAATAATTTTTTTTTCATAGTTTTAAAACAATTTATTAATAATTTATTTATTTATTAGTGATTACAACCATCAAGGTTAGTTGAATCATTTTATTTCAATTCGTATAAGCAAAGGACGAAATCATCGTGTTCGAGATGTTCTTTCACGTCCTGAGGTAAATGAGAAAATTGAATATTGTCGTACATACCCGGATATAAACACGAAATAAGGTTATTCTCAAAACACCATAACATATCTCGAATTCCCTTTTCTTGCCGATTTATAACGTATAAACAATTTTCTATTCTGTCTATGATGAATGGTTTATTTTTTCGTTCGTCATATAGTACCCCTGCTATATATTTGTCGTTAATCAATACAATATTTCTAATACAGCTATATCGTTCAAACTCATCCAAATTCTCTTCGATATTCTTTCTGACATTATTTGGAACGTCTCTACTGCCGAAATCGAAAAAGTATATTTTTAAAGGTTCTCCTCCTTTCGAAAATTCGTAAACGAAGTTGTCAATAGTCCTGTGATACAATATCTTGTCACCGAAACATGTGAAAGTGCTGATTCCTATGACAAAATTTTCATCAACAAACTCATCGAATTGAAGATATGCTTTCTCTGTTTCTAATTTGTCATTGGTTATCACGATTTGGGTTGAGGCATCATTCTCTTTATTCCAGCTATTCAGAGCAAACAAAAACTTCTCATTGTCAAGTCGATGTACATAATTCGCACTAAATGGCAATGGTTGCACAGAAACAAATTTAAAATCATTGTCAAAAACGAGCAGTTTACGTTTTCCTGTGGTTCCATCCATAAGAAAAATATTTCCTACATTATTCAAACAAAAATCGTGTATTCTCAAATATTCTTCGGGTCCTTGTCCACGACTGCCAACTGCACCCAATCCTTTACCATTGAAGTCAAACGACACTAATTTCCTTAACATTACGTCCAAAACAAAAATTCTATTATTGGCTATTTTTAGAATATCTATGTTTTTAAATTGAATATCATCGGAAGAACCATCTAACTTCACATAATTTTCGTTCTTTATTATACTTTCAGGAATACTGATAGTCTCAATCCTTTTAAAGGATGAGATATTTATTATTTCGGTTTCTACGTCTAACGGTTGTCGAACAGTTTTGGTACTGCAAGTCGAAAAAACCAACATAAAAAAGAAAATAACTATTTGATTTTTTTTTACTTTCATTATTACTACTAATTTATTAAAATACTGTAAGAATTAAGTGCTATGCACTAGTTGTTAGCATCCTCCATTATCTTTACAGCAATTATCGTTTTGACAATAACAATTAAATAGGCCCCCAGACATGTCTAATTTCGGCCCATAACAACCACAATCTCCACCTTCATTGTTTGCTAACGCTTCTACGTTAGTTAAAGCTATATCCGACAAATCAGAACTCTTCCCACTAAAATTCAAATTTATTGTAAAAGCTAAAGCTACAGTCATACATACGGCAGTTCCAAGTAATTTTTTTTTCATAGTTTTAAAAGAAATTTATTGATAATTAATTTGATTATTTTTTTATGTCCTCTATAATTTAAGTCTATTGTACTTGATAATAAGAAAAGAATGAATGAAAACAGACATTCTTAATTACACCCATGCAAATCCTTACAACAGTGACTGTTCGTGCAATAGCAATATATTTCCATATTACCTATTTTTGGCCCATAACAACCACAATCTCCACCTTCATTGTTTGCTAACGCTTCTACGTTAGATAAAGCTATATCCGACAAATCATAACTCTTCCCACTAAAATTAAAATTTAATGTAAGAACTAAAGCTACAGTCATACATACAGCAGTTCCAAGTAATAATTTTTTTTTCATAGTTTTAAAACAATTTATTGATAATTAATTTGATATTTTTTTATGTTCTCTATAATTTAAGACTACTTTACTTGATAATAAGAAAAGAATGAATGAAAACAGATATTCTTAAAAAAGACACCCATCCGCCTCACAACAGTAACTGTTGGTGCAGTTGCACCATATTGCTCCTCCAGAACACATTTTCGGTCCATAACAACTACAATCTCCACTTTCATTGTTTGCTAACGCTTCTACGTTAGTTAAAGCAATATCTGAAAAATCAGAACTATTTGAATTAAAGTTCACATTTAATGTGATAGTTACAATTAAAGCAGTAATTGCACATGCGGTAATTTTAAATAATAATTTTAGTTTCATAATTTTATAATTAGTAAGTTAATGAGTTAAAATTGCTCTTTTATACAACTCCCAAATTTGCAAATTTATTGCCGGATTGCCGATAGCTATCACCTTATTATTGTTATCTAACAGGTAACATTGGTGTTGCATCTCTTGTGGAAAACGGTTTAAACGATTTATATAACCTATTGTATCCATAAACACAGGATAATCGAAATTGTTGTACAAAAGAAAATTAGCCATTTCTTCCAAATTATTTGGTTGTAAGAACAATAAAAATCCAACTTTATTGGGAAATAAGTTTTCAGATTCTTTTATTACCTTATCCCATTCATATAAATCCAACTTGCAAACATCGCATCCTGAAGAATCAACATATAACAATATTTTATATTCTTTGTGAATACAATCTTCGCATAGTTCAAACAATGAGTCTTTACCTAATACAAAACACGATACATTATCAGGAAATTTGATTTTCTTTCCTGTCCATTCTTTTACAACCTTTGCTATGTCTTCTTTTTTACTATTCTTTTTGCAAGAACTCAAAAAAGAAAAAAAGATAATCATAACAAACATTTGTAATTGAATTTGTTTCATAACCATATTTTTTAACTGTTATGTTATACTTTTCATGCTTAATTTATGAATAAAACTTCAAATATACAATATTTTTTTTAATTCTACTTTTATTGATCGAAAAACGATTTTATGTGCTTTACATTCAGTAAACCTAATAATGAACAAATGTATTTTTCATATTCTAAATATATTTCGGCTCAAAGATAAGAATGTAAAATTTATAAAAATATAGGACTTCAGTCCCTATTTTTCATTGTATTTAGGGGTTGCTGAATAATAGTAAGCATCTGAATAATAACATAGTATAATATTATTTGCTTGAAAAAATGCGTAAAAGGGCTAAATTTTCATCAAAATAGAACAGATGCGAAATATAGTTCACAAGAAAAACAGTTAACGCTTGATATCTTTAATAGCCCATTGGAAAAATCATTGAATCCGGAAAATCGCCGATATAAATTATCCAACGCAATGCCTTGGGATAAGATAGAAATGATGTATGTCAAAACACTTGACAATAAGCATAATAGTGCCGGCAATAAGCCTGAGCGTATGATAGTCGGTGCCCTTATTATAACGCATCAGATGTGTTTGTCAGACGAAGAAACGATAAAGTTGATAACTGAAAAGTCTTATATGCAATACTTTGTAGGTTTGACTGAATTTTCAAATGTTCCCATTTTTGACTCAACTCAAGCCTGTTTGTATATGTCCATAAGCGTTTAGGTGTTGACAACATCAATAAAATTACCGAATTGCTGATGCATTCTCAAAAAGAGAACATCTCTGTGGAAAAGGGTGAAGATGAAGATTAAGATTAAGGAGGTACCAACATCATTGCCAATGTACTAGGTATAACCGATGCAGATTCTGTCACTGACGAAGACGGAGATATTCATTTTGATGGTATTATCAAACGACAAATGGTTTTTTAAAAAATAATTGTCTTATAGTGAAGTGTTAACATATTTTTTCTATTTCATTAAGTGAAATATACCACAAGAAACCCTCTACATTCGGGTAACCCATCTCGCGTATCAACGATACATATTTTTCAATCTGGCGTCGGTAATATTTTTCTTTTTGTTCCCCGGATTTGTAATCAACAATGATGACATTATTGTTTTGGTCAATCATAATGCGGTCGGGGCGTTGCGACTGCCCATTCCCGAACAGTATTTCGGCTTCGTTCATC
>JGI994J12354_10005619_pt1 | contig 10736 bp, 10 predicted proteins | sample IntmicLarv3ML3BL_FD_12354 | JGI IMG/M metagenome (IMG submission 12354)
CGATTAAACAGTTCAACGATTAAACAAACAGACAATGCATAGATTTATAATAAGCGGAGGCGGAACAGGAGGGCATATTTTTCCGGCATTATCGATAGCGAACGAGATTCGTTATCGTTTTCCTGATGCCGAAATTTTGTTTATTGGAGCAGAAGACCGAATGGAGATGGAACGCGTGCCTGCTGCAGGATATAAAATTATCGGTTTGCCTGTCAGCGGATTCAATCGCTCTAATATATTTAAAAACTTTCGTGTAGCAGCTAAGCTGTTGAAGAGTTTGAGGATGGCAAAAAAGATTATCCGCGAGTTTAAACCGGATATCGCGATCGGCGTCGGAGGCTATGCAAGCGGACCAACATTATGGATGGCTTCTTCTCTTAAAATACCTGTTTTGATTCAGGAGCAGAATTCTTATGCCGGGTTAACGAATAAGCTTCTCGGAAAACGAGCCTCCAAGATATGTGTGGCATATAGTGGTATGGATAAGTTTTTTCCGGAAGACCGTATTGTTGTGACAGGGAATCCTGTACGAAAGGATTTGGAAAATGTACGCTTTAAAGACCCGGAAGCCCTCGACTTTTTTGGACTGACGGCAGAAAAACCGATATTGCTGATTGTGGGAGGAAGTCTTGGTGCACGTACTATCAATAAAGGTGTGCTGACCGGACTTAAATCGTTGATAGATGCAGGTATCCAAGTTATTTGGCAGACCGGACGTTTTTATTATAACTCAATAAAGGAAGAACTTAATGGTATAGAATACGAGGGGTTGTGGTTTTCTGATTTTATATCACGAATGGATTTTGCGTATGCGGCAGCCGATTTAGTCGTGTCACGCGCAGGAGCAGGAACGATTTCGGAGCTTTGCCTTCTTCAAAAAGCTGCTATATTAGTTCCTTCGCCTAATGTTGCGGAAGATCACCAAACAAAAAATGCACGAGCATTATCGGATAGTAATGCTGCCATATTAATTCCCGACAGTGTTGCAGATGAACAACTTGCTTCTGCCGTTCTCGAATTGCTTGGCAACAAAGACAAATTGAGCAAACTGAGCGAACAAATAGCCCTTTTTGCTCAACATAAAAGCGCAGAAAGGATTGTGGAGGAAACGATAAAAATTGTGGAAAATGAAAAATGAAAATTTTTATTTTCTCGGTGCAGGCGGAATTGGTATGAGTGCGCTTATACGGTATTTTCTTGCAAAGGGGAAGAACGTTGCGGGGTATGATAGAACGCCTTCGGAATTGACTTCAGAGTTGATAAGTGAAGGTGTGAGAATTCATTTTGACGACGATGTATCTCTAATTCCCAATGAATTTCGTGATAAGAAAAAGACATTGGTCGTTTACACGCCGGCAGTGCCGGACGACCATAAGGAGCTTACATATTTCCGCGATAACGGGTTCGAGATTATGAAACGTTCGCAGGTTTTGGGGTTAATAACTAAATCCGCCCGAGGTATATGTGTTGCCGGTACGCATGGTAAAACGACAACTTCTTCGATGATAGCACATATTCTCAAACAATCGAAAGTTGACTGTAATGCGTTTCTTGGCGGAATACTTAAAAACTATGACAGTAACCTGATGCTGTCGGAAAGCAGCGACCTGACTGTTATCGAGGCGGATGAATATGACCGTTCTTTCCATTACCTGACGCCCTATATGGCTGTGATAACGTCTGCCGATCCGGATCATTTGGATATTTACGGAACTCCGCAGGCATATCGCGAAAGCTTTGAGAAGTTTACATCCCTGATACGTCCGGGAGGCTCTTTGATAATGAAAAAAGGAATTGATGTAACCCCTGATTTACAGCAGGATATGAGTCTTTATACATATTCGGCAGATGATACAACGGCAGATTTTTATGCAACAAATATCCGTGTAGGCAATGGCGAGATATTTTTTGATTTTGTATCACCCGATATGCGTATTTCCGATGTGCAGCTTGGTGTTCCGATAAGGATAAACATTGAGAATGGTGTCGCGGCTATGGCTGTGGCATTGCTTAACGACGTTACTGAAGATGAAATACGTTATGCAATGAAGACATTCGAAGGCGCGCGGCGACGTTTCGATTTCCGTGTGAAAAACGATAAGGTTGTTTATATAGACGATTATGCACATCACCCTCAGGAACTGCAAAGCAGCATCCGGTCAGTAAAGGAGCTATATGAGGGACGTAAAGTGACAGGGATTTTTCAGCCTCACCTCTATACACGAACACGCGATTTTGCAGACGGTTTTTCATCTGCGCTGTCGCTGTTGGACAGGCTTATACTGCTTGATATTTATCCTGCCCGGGAAGAGCCTATTCCGGGTGTTACATCCGAAATGATCTTTGAAAATGTAACTATAAAGGATAAAACGATTTGTTATAAAGATGAGCTGATGGAAATACTTGAAAAAGAAAATCCGGATGTACTTCTCACACTGGGCGCGGGAGATATAGACCGCTTTGTTGAACCGATAAGAAATATGTTAAACGACATATGAAATTAAAAAATACCGATAAACGATGAAGAAGATATTGTTTGTTGTCCTTGCAACGTTGTTGGCAGCTTATTTTGTGGCTTCCATATATTTCTTTTCCGGCGAAAAGCATGAAAAACCTGTATGTAAGGAAGTCGAGATTGTTATAAAAGACAGTCTTGAAAAACATTTTCTTGGAGAAAAAGATATTGTTGCTTATCTCAAAAGAACAAATTTATATCCGTTAAATAAAAAAGGAGACTCAATAAAAATTCATGATATTGAAAACGCACTTCTAAAGAACGATATCATAGAAACGGCAGAAGTTGTACAAGCAATTTCAGGTAAAATAAAAATTGTTATTTCACAAAAAATGCCTATATTGCGCGTGTTTAGTTCCGGAGGGAGCTATTATGTCGATAAAACGGGCGAAACGATGCCTTCCACATTAGGGCAGGCGATATATGTTCCGGTAGCAAGCGGGAACATAGAAAAAACATTTGCCTTAACCGAATTATACGAGTTTGCCATGTTCCTGCAAAAAGATAATTTCTGGAACGACCAGATCGAACAGATATACGTCAGGACAGTGAACGATATAGAGATTATTCCACGTGTGGGAAGCCATCGTATAATATTGGGCAGTTTGGAAAATTATGAAAAAAAATTAGGGCACTTGCGTCTTTTCTATGAACAGGTAATACCAAAGATGGGATGGGAGAAGTATAGTGTCATAAATTTAAAATATAGAAATCAGATAGTTTGTACAAAAAGTAAAAATACGGAATCATGACGGATTATATTGTTGCAATTGACTTGGGGACATCTCATATTACAGGGATTGTCGGTGAAAAAAGAAATGACGGTACTATCTCCGTTATTGCGTGCGAGACCGAAGACCCGGCATCATGTATACGCAGAGGTATTATCTATAACCGGGATAAAACTGCGGAACATGTTTGTAATGTTATAAAGAAACTGGAACGCCACCTGAAAGGCGCTTTCATCGATAAAGTGTATATTGGGGTGAACGGTCAATCACTTCGTACGATTGATCATGTAGAAGTAAAAGAGATTGCGGACGGAGCTGCCGTTACGAATGAAGATTTAGACGCTCTTAAAGAACAATGCAAAGCGTATAAACCTGACTTATTAGATGTACTTGATATCGCCCCTGCTGTTTATTACGCTGACGGAAAGAGGGATACGAACCCTGTAGGCGTACCGTGCAGAAGGCTCGAGGCTCATTATAAGCTTGTTGTGGGACGCACATCAATCCGTCACAGTATAAGTAAAAGTATCGGTGAGATAGCAAAAGTTGAACTCGCGGGAATAATTATTTCGCCATTGGCTCTTGCCGATGCCATGCTTAGTCGGGAAGACAAGGAGCTTGGGTGCGCTCTTGTAGATTTCGGTGCCGGTGTTACGTCAGTATCCGTTTACAAAGATGGTAATCTGATACATATGTCGGTCATTCCTCTCGGAGGAAACCTGATAACAAGGGATATAATGTCTTTGCAACTGACGGAAGAAGATGCGGAAAATATCAAAAAAGAACATGGAAGTGCAGTGCTGAGAAAAGAAGATGAAGAAAAAGTATTAAATACTGATATGGAAGGGTCGGGTCGTGAATTAACATCTAAAGACCTTAACGCCATAGTCGAAGGAAGAGCGAAAGAGATTGTAGAAAATGTTTATGCACGTATAAACGAGGCTAAAGACTTTAAGTATATGCCTTCCGGAATAGTTATTGCAGGAGGTACATCGGAACTGAAAAACCTGAACGAGGTATTAAAAGAGAAATGTAAAGTTAATGTACGTGCCTCGGCTATTCGGGCAGGGTTGATACGTGATTTTGATAATATGCTGGGAAATCCACTGTACATGACTGCTGTCAGCCTTTTACTGAAAGGTACGGTGACATGTCTGACACATCCTGAAGTAAAAACACCTGAAGAATCGGACATAGATAATCCCGGACAGAGTGATGAAGATGATGATAACGATAAAGGTAAAGGAGAGGGGGGAGGCTTCTTCAAGCGTAAAAAAAATGTACAGGGTAAAGAAAAAGCACAACCCGTTAAAGATAATAAAGGTGGCGGTTTTTGGGGAAACCTTTTTGTTGAAAACTAATATAAGAAACTAAAGATATGGATACTAACGTAGGGATGAAGTTCAATTTTTCGTCAAACTCGACTAAGATAATAAAAGTAATAGGAGTTGGCGGTGGCGGAGTAAACTCGGTTGATCACATGTTTAAATGTGGTATTCACGGTGTTAATTTTGCTGTTTGTAATACCGACGCACAATCTTTCGTAGGTGTTGATGTACCCGTAAAGGTAATGTTAGGCGACGGACTTGGAGCCGGAGGAAATCCTGAAAAAGCGAAGGAAGCATTTGAATATAGCGCAGCCGAAGTAGAAAAACTTTTAGACGATGGTACACGAATGGTGTTTATCGCTGCCGGAATGGGCGGTGGCACAGGATCCGGAGCGGCACCTCTGCTTGCCAAAATGGCTAAGGGTAAGGGTATACTGACAGTCGGCATCGTTACAATCCCTTTCCTGTACGAGAAAGTGCCGAGAATAATTCAGGCGCTCGATGCTGTTGAAGAGTTGAGTGAAAATGTGGATGCCCTGATTGTTATTAATAACGAGCGGTTAAAGGAGTTTTATTCTGAATTTGAACTTGTCGAAGCATTTGAAAAGCCAAACGAGGTGCTTGCAATGGCAGTTAAAAGTATAGCCGAGATTATTACCAAGAAAGGTATTATAAACCGAGACTTTAACGATGTGACATCGACGATGAAAGATAGCGGCGTTGCGCTTGTCAGCTACGGCTTCGGAGCAGGCGAAAACAGGCTCAACGATGCTATAAGCGATGCTCTTGACTCACCGTTGCTTAACAATAATGATATCTCTACAGCCAAAAGAATATTACTATATATCTCTTTCAGAAGTGATAGCCGTTTTAAAGTAGACGAACTGACGAAGTACATGGATCATTTTATGGCAGGCTTCGATAATCACATAAAAATGATATGGGGTTTTGGTGTCGACGACTCTCTTTCTGAAGAACAGGAAGTTAAATTTACCATTATTGCTACCGGATTCGGACTTGACGCTGTCCCTGAAATAAAGGAGATGAAAGACGAAGAATATATTCGTAAGTTAAACGAGGATAATAATCGGAGAGAAAAGGACGAAAAACGTGTTATGGATGTCTATGGAGGTGACTTTAACCCGAAAGTTAAAGTTAACAGAGCACAGCAAGCGAGTATTATTGTCCTTACAATGGAAGAAATGGATGACGACGGGCTTATTGATTATATGGAAAATACTCCGCCTTATAAACGCGATTCCAAAGAAATAGCAAAGAAGCGTAAACCGGTTAAAAGTGCGGTTCGTGAAGATGCACAGAATATTTCTTTCGGGAACAGCGATAGCAGCGCAGGGGGAGATTTTGCTATAAGCTTTTGATAAAAAAGAAAGAATTATAAAAAATATGGAGAAGAAAACGCCTTTATATGATTGCCACTTGGCAAGCAGTGGAACTATTGTTCCTTTTGCCGGGTATATGCTGCCAGTGCAGTATCCTACGGGGATTATTACCGAACATAATGCCGTTCGTACGGCAGCAGGACTTTTTGATGTATCTCACATGGGAGAAGTAGTATTCTCCGGCAAAGATGCACTTAAAAATTTAAACTATATCTTGACAAACGACTTTTCGACTATGGTCGACGGGCAGGTACGCTACAGCGTGATGTGTAACGAAAAAGGCGGTTGTGTGGACGATCTTATCGTTTACCGCCTCGACGAAGAGACATACTGGGTAGTGGTGAATGCGGCTAACAGGCATAAGGATTTCGAGTGGATGAAAGCGCACGCATCAGGAGACGTGTCTGTCGAAGATATATCAGACAGCGTGTCGCAGCTTGCTTTGCAAGGACCATTGGCAAAAGAAATTATGCTTAGTCTTGTTCCCGAAAGCGACCTGCCTTCCAAATACTATTTTTTCATTAATAATGTGATGGTTGGCGGTATGAAATGCCTTATTTCACAGACAGGCTATACCGGTGAGGCAGGATATGAGATTTACCTTTCAAACGAAGATGCACCGAAAATGTGGAACCTGTTGCTCGAAACAGGAAAGGATAAAGGCTTGATTCCTTGCGGTCTTGGCGCTCGCGACACATTGCGCCTCGAAGCGGCGATGCCTCTATACGGACATGAAATGGACGATGAGATATCTCCACTTGAAGCAGGACTGAACTTCGGCGTAAAAATGAAAAAAGATGATTTCGTAGGAAAGAAAGCGCTCGAAGAAAGAGGTGAACCTAAGATAAAACGCGTAGGACTTAAAGTTACGGGACGCGGTATAGCGCGCGAACATCAGGATGTGTACTGTGATGGTAGCCTAATCGGACAAACAACATCGGGAACACATGCGCCATTCCTTAAGTATCCTATAGCAATGGCTTATATTAATGCCGGAACAGTCGCCCTCGGATCACAGATCGAAATCGATGTCCGTGGACGCCGTATAGCAGCCGAGGTAGTGGAACTGCCGTTTTATAAAAAACCTTCAAAGGGTTTTTTATAAAAAATGAAAAGTGAAAAATTGCCTTCGGCGAAAAAAAAACAATTAAACGACTTGACTATTTAACGATTATACAATTAACAATTAATAATTTATAAAAATGAGTATTATTCCCGAAAATTTGAGTTACGCTAAGACCCACGAGTGGGTTTGTTTTATAGATGATACGACAGCGCGTATCGGTATTTCTGATTTCGCTCAACATGAGCTTGGCGACCTTGTATTTATCAACCTTCCCGAAGAAGGCGATACGGTAACCGCCGGTGATGCTTTCGGAGATGTGGAATCGGTAAAAGCTGTTTCAGATATTCTGTCTCCGGTTACGGGCGTTATTTCTGCCGTGAATCAGGATGTTATCGATAAACCGGAATCTATTAATGAAAATCCTTACGACAGTTGGTTTATTGAAGTAACAGATATCACAGCAAAATCCGAGCTGATGACAGCATCGGAATATGGCGATTTTTGTGAGAAGGAGGGGCATTAATGGGTAGTTATATTCCGGTAAACACGTCGGAACGCGAACAGATGCTTCAAACTATTGGTTTGAAGACAGTTGATGAACTGTTCGCGCAGATACCCGACGATATAAAAATAAAACGGTTACAGTTGCCCGAAGGTATGTCTGAGCTTGAATCCGGACGATATGTCAGCGGTCTTGCCGACAAGAATGTTCGCTTCAAAACGATATTCCGCGGTGCAGGCGCTTATAATCATTATATACCGTCCATAGTAAAAAGCATTACGGGTAAGGAGGAGTTTCTTACGGCGTACACGCCTTATCAGGCGGAGATTTCGCAGGGTATATTGCAGTCTATTTTCGAATATCAGACGATGATTTGCCAACTGACGGGAATGGATGTTTCAAATGCATCCGTTTACGATGGTGCTTCCGCCGCAGCCGAATCCATTGCCATGTGTGTAGAACGCAAACGTACAAAAATGCTTGTATCGGCAAGCGTTAACCCTATGACTTTGCGCACTATGCAGACGTATTGCTTCGGCTCCGGAGCTGAACTCGTTGTTGTACCCGAAAAAGATGGTGTAACGGATATCGAGGCGTTGAAAAGTATGACAGACGATACTACGGCAGGTTTTTTTGTGCAGCAACCAAATTATTACGGACTGATAGAAGATGCTGAAGTTTTGGGGCAGGTTGCCCATGCAGCAGGCGCAAAATATGTGATGGGCGTCAATCCTATCTCTCTCGGAATAATGAAGACGCCGGCAGAATATGGAGCGGATATAGCTGTAGGAGAAGGTCAGCCGCTCGGTATGTCACTCGCTTTCGGAGGACCGTACCTTGGTTTTATGGCAGCTACCTCGGCTATGCAACGCAAACTGCCCGGACGCATTGTCGGTCAAACGACCGATATAGAAGGACGCCGTGCGTTTGTACTCACACTTCAGGCGCGTGAGCAACATATCCGCCGTGAAAAAGCAACATCGAACGTATGCTCTAACCAAGCGCTTTGCGCTATGACAGCAGCTGTTTATATGGCAGCCACGGGCCCCGACGGATTGCAAAAAGTGGCTACCCAATGTTTATCGAAAGCGCATTATGCTGCTTCTGAAATAAGTAAAATTCCGGGATTCGCACTTCGTTATAAAGGAGATTTCTTCCATGAATTCGTAACGGAATGTCCGGGCAATGCTTTGGCTGTTCTTGATAGTTTGGAAAAAAAAGGAATACTCGGCGGCTATCCCGTCGACGGCGGCATATTATGGTGTTTCACGGAAATGAATACCAAAGCAGAAATCGATCAATTAGTAAAACAATTGACAATTTTTTAAATTCAATTTCCAATTTAATTTAAAATGATGTTATTATTCGAAATAAGTAAAGAAGGACACGGATGCGACTTACTACCGGCTCTTGACGTGCCGGAAACGGTTCTTCCGGAAAAAAACAGACGAGGCATACCTCTTCCTCTTCCACAGTTGTCGGAGACAGAGATAAGCCGCCACTATACACGCTTGATGAAACGTACATTCGGTGTGAACAGCGGTTTTTATCCGCTCGGCTCGTGTACGATGAAATATAACCCGCGCATAAACGAAGAAATGGCTGCGCTTCCCGGTTTTACGGGCATACATCCATTACAACCGGAGCATACTGTTCAGGGTTGCCTTGAGGTATTGCACGACACGGAAAAGTCTCTGTGCGAAATAACCGGAATGGATGCCGTTACGTTCCAGCCTGCCGCCGGAGCACATGGAGAGCTTGTAGGCGTATTGCTGATAAAAGCTTACCACGAATCGCGCGGTGATGCCAAACGTACGAAGATAATTGTTCCCGACGCGGCACACGGTACTAATCCTGCCTCGGCTACAATGGCGGGGTATACGGTTATAAACATTCCATCTAATGAAGAAGGATGTGTCGATGTAGAGAAACTACGCGAAGCAGTGGGCGATGATACTGCCGGACTGATGCTTACAAATCCAAACACACTGGGTATCTTTGATAAAAATATTCTTGAGATAACAAAAATTGTCCACGACGCAGGCGGACTGAATTACTACGACGGTGCAAACCTTAACGCAGTTATGGGCATTGTTCGCCCTGGCGATATGGGTTTTGATGTCATACACCTAAATATTCATAAAACTTTTTCTACACCTCACGGAGGTGGAGGTCCCGGCTCCGGTCCGGTAGGTTGCAAAGCCTTTTTAAACGAGTTTTTGCCTGTTTTTCAAACGATTGAAAAAAAAGGAGGATATACTTTCTCTTTCCCTGAAAAAACAATCGGCAGTGTGAAAGAGTTTTACGGAAACTTCCTTGTTGTCGTAAAAGCGTTGACTTATATAAAAACACTCGGTGCGGAAGGTATTCGCGACGCAGCTGTTCACGCAGTGCTTAATGCCAACTATATGCGCAAAAGACTATCAGAATATTATGATGTTGCGTATGACGGAATATGTATGCATGAGTTCGTACTCACGCTTCAGAACATAAAAGAAAAGACGGGCGTATCAGCACTCGATGTAGCAAAAGCGTTATTAGAGAACGGAATGCATCCCCCGACGATGTATTTTCCTCTTATAGTCCATGAAGCATTGATGATTGAGCCGACGGAAACAGAATCAAAAGAAACAATGGACGAAGCAATTGCCATCTTCAAAAAGATCTACGACGATATCCAATCAAATCCCGAGCAACTGCATGAAATGCCGCTGACAACCCCGGTACGCCGTCTCGACGAAGTAGGTGCCGCCCGCAATCCGAGGCTTAGGTATATGTAAAGTTTAAATACGCGAGAAAATATTTTTATTTTTCTGCGAAAAACAGTAACTTCGTAATGGATAAGTTTTTTTAATATGTTTCAAGACTGGAAAGAAAAAATAAAGAATGACCCAATAGTATCACCGCATCTTCTGTGGGATGTGAATATATTGAATATGTCTACTGATGATTGGCAGAAGATGAAAAAAATTGTAGTTCAACGTGTGATAGAGCGTGGAAATGAAAGTGATTTTTATGCTATATTCAAATTATATGGCGGCCCGAAAGGTGTAAGAGAGATTATCAAACAGATACCATCTGTATTTAGTCCTAGAAATGAAGCTTTTATTCTGGCTGTCTTTGATCTGAAAAAAGAAGATTTGATATGTTACGAACGGAAACGGTTGAGAGAGCAACATTTGAACTCCTGAAAA
>JGI994J12354_10005620_pt1 | contig 10735 bp, 7 predicted proteins | sample IntmicLarv3ML3BL_FD_12354 | JGI IMG/M metagenome (IMG submission 12354)
TTTCAAATATCGTTTCAACAGGTACTCCCGCACAAATTCCAATGGCAATACCTGCCATTATATTTTCATAGTTGTGTACCCCTAGTATCTTAACATCATTTATGGACAGCTCTTTTGAAATCCCATTGCATTTAACAATTATATTATTATTATCCAAGTATATTCCTTCTTGCAATTTTTCTTGACTGCTAAAAAACAAAACTTTCGCCTTAGTTTTTTCTGCCATAAGCCTTGTATAGTAGTTGCTATAATTTAATACCAGATAATCTTTATCGATAGCATTTATAAAGACCTTTTCTTTTGCCTCTATATAATTTTCCAATGTTTTATGCCTGTCCAAATGATCAGGTGTAATGTTTAAAACTCCACTTATAAATGGGTGAAATGTATAGGATTTTTCCATCTGAAAGCTACTTATCTCTGCGACTACATAATCATCTTTTGATAACCGCTCTACTTCTTTTGAATAAGGTATGCCTATATTTCCAACCACTGCTACGTTTGGGTAAACTTTTTTTATTATTTCACCTACTAAAGCTGTGGTAGTTGTTTTCCCGTTAGTACCTGTTATGGCAATTATCGGGCACGGCGTAAAATAATAGCTAAACTCAACCTCGCTTATTATTTTTACCCCTGCATCTTCGCCTATGGAAAAAAAAGGAAGGTCTGTAGGGATACCCGGGCTTACTACCACTAAATCCATGTTCTTTATAATATTATCAGGGTTTTCGCCTGCATAAATTTCTATTCCATTGTTTTCAAGCTCCGATAAATCTCCTAACAGTTCTCTTTTTTTTAAGTCCTGTATAGTAACAAGAGCACCTTTTTTCTTTGCCATAAGGGCAACTGCCACACCACTTCTTGCAATACCGCAAACAAGAACTTTTTTATTCTTTAGCTCCATTTAGGTCGTCTCCCCTTAAAACAAATTTTTGCTACCTAAAAATCCAATAAAGCAAGCAAACGCTGTAATCGTATAAAATACTGTTACTACTTTGGTTTCACTCCAGCCTGAAAGCTCAAAATGATGATGAATCGGTGCCATTTTAAACACCCTTCTTTTAGTGAATTTATAACATACAACCTGTATAATAACAGATAAACTCTCTATTACATATATAATTCCAACAATTACAATAAAAATTGGCATTTTTAAAATTAAAGCTGTTGACACAACAAACCCACCAAGCGCCAGCGAACCTGTATCGCCCATAAACACTTTAGCAGGATACGAATTGAAAATTAAAAATGCAAAAAGTCCACCCATTACAGCACCACACACAATGCCTACACCACTACCTGCTACCCATGATAAAACCATGAAAAAGGTTGCTACTATAAGGGTTACACCACTTGCAAGACCGTCTAAACCGTCTGTTAAATTTACTCCGTTTACTGTACCAAGTATAGCTATTATAAAAAATGGCCAGTAAAACATACCTAAATCTAAGGTTGTTCCATTTGTGAACGGAATAAAAATATCTGTGCCCAGCCCTTTTTTCATTAAAAACACTGCAAAAGTAGCTGTAACAATAAGCTGTAAAACTATTTTTTGATACGCCCTAAGTCCAAGGGAACGTTTTTTTACAACCTTTATATAATCATCAAGAAATCCAATTAATCCAAATCCCATTGTAACAACAAGAACAGCCACTCCTTCATCATTGCCTTTGGCAAAAAGTATAGAAGTAAAAAATACTGCGCCTAAAAGAGCGATACCACCCATTGTTGGTGTCCCGCTTTTTTTCAAATGACTCTCAGGTCCGTCCTCTCGTTCTGTTTGCCCATACTTTAGTTTATGCAAAATCGGTATAAGAATCGGGCAAAAAATAACCCCTAAAATAAATGCTATAATAATGGCATAAACTGAAAATTCCATTGCTTCCAACTATTTCACCCCTTGTAATTTTTCCACAGTCCTTTCAAAATTCATTCCCCTTGATGCTTTTACAAGGCAAATGTCCCCGCATTCTATAATTTCATCTAACCCTACACTAATAAAATCATCTTGGGTTTTAAAATAAAATGCTTCGGACCCGTGTTCAATTATACCTTTGTATATGTTATATCCATTTTCGCCTATACAGACAGAAATGTCTATTTTTTTATTCCCAACATACTTCCCTGCATCATAGTGTAGTTCTTCTGCAAATGTTCCAAGTTCAAACATATCCCCAAGTATAGCTACTTTCCTTCCCTCACCTCCACAAAGCACATCTATTGCCGCTTTCATGGAAACAGGGTTAGCATTATACGCATCGTTTATTATGGTAATTTTGCCTGTTTTTATAATATCCATTCTCATGGCTGTTGGAATAAAATTTTCTATCCCTTTTTTAATTTCACCAAGTTCCAAGCCTAATATATCGCCTACAACTGCTGCAGAAAGGGCATTTAGTACCATATGCTCTCCTGGAATTTTTATAGAGACTTTTATACTTTTTCCATTAACATTTAAGTTAGCATCTATACCTTCTATGCCTTTTGATTCTATATCATTTGCAAAATAGCCGACATGCTCTTTTATTCCAAACCAAGCGGTTTTTGGCTTTATTTTATCTTTAAGAGTACACAGCATATCGTCATCTATATTTAATACTGCAACTCCATTTTCCTCCATGTAATCGAATATTTCACTTTTCGCCTTTAAAATGCCTTCCCTTGAGCCAAGGTTTTCAATATGAGAGACCCCAACATTAGTAATAACAGCAATATCAGGCTTAGCAACTTTACTTAACCTGCTTATTTCGCCAAAATTATTCATTCCCATTTCTAATACAATAACCTGATGTTCATCTCTTAGGTTAAAAATAGTTTTAGGCAATCCAATGTCGTTGTTAAAATTTCCCTCTGTTTTTAAAACTTTATATTTAGTTTCAAGTACACTTGCAATTATATCTTTTGTTGTGGTTTTGCCTACACTGCCTGTAATCCCAACAACTTTCACATCAAACAAAGACAGATAATACATAGCCAAGTCACAAAAAGCCTGCCTTGTGTCCTCTACCAGTATAATAGGCTTACTTCCCAACACCTTTTCACTGCTAAGTGCACAAACAGCGCCTTTTTTAAAAGCGTCCTCTATAAACTTATGCCCATCAAAATTTTCACCTTTAAACGGTACAAACAAAGAATTTTCTGCTATCTTCCGTGTATCTGTGGATATAGCACAAATTTCAATATTTTTATCTGTAGGAAGTAATAATTCGCCTTTGACTGCTAAGCATATTTCTTCTACTGTCATTGTTTTCACTGCTTATCCTCCTCAAATGCCTGAAAAACAACTTCTTTATCGTCAAAATGGATAGTTTTATCCGAAAAAATCTGATATGTTTCGTGTCCTTTTCCTGCGATAATTACAACGTCGCCCTTCTTCGCCATTAATACAGCCTTAAAAATTGCCTCTCTTCTGTCTAGAATTTTTTCAAAAGGACAATCTGTTTTTTTTATGCCAACCTCTATCTCTTTAGAGATAATTTCAGGATTTTCACTTCTTGGATTATCGTTTGTAATAATACAATGGTTAGACAATCTACCTGCTATCTCTCCCATTATAGGGCGTTTTGTTTTGTCCCTATCTCCGCCACAACCAAAAATTGTTATAATATTATCTGTGCCAAATTCTTTGGCTGTTTTTAAAACATTTTCCAAACCGTCAGGAGTGTGAGCATAATCTACAACAACACTAAAACCATTCGGACTTTTAATTGTTTCAAAACGCCCTCTTATCCCTTTTATCTCTTCTACTCCATGGATAATACTATCCATAGGTATCTCCATAAAAATACACGCGCCTATAGCTACTAGTACATTATAAACACTAAATTTGCCAAGCATATTAAGCCTTATATGGTAACTTTTCTTTAAATAAACCAAATCAAACTCAATGCCTTCATAGCTCATCTTAACATCTTTAGCCATTATATTGGCTTCTTTATCTATTCCAACCGTTAAAACCTTACCCTTGGCAACACCTAGCATATAGTTTCCCACTTCGTCATCAATGTTTATAACACTTCTATTAGAAATTTTAAAAAGCTTAGCTTTCACCATTTTATAGTTTTCCATATTAACATGATAATCCAAGTGGTCTTGAGTAAGATTTGTAAATACTCCAACATCAAACTCGCAACAATCTACTCTGTTTAAATCTAGCGCATGGGAAGATACTTCCATAACAACGCTGTCTACGTTTTCAACAACCATATCATTTAACAGTTTCTGTAAATCCAAGCTTTCGGGGGTAGTTCGTTCAGTATGCAAAACTTTATCCCCGATTCTATTTTCTATAGTTCCGATTATTCCAACTTTATGCATTGCTGTATCAAGTATACTTTTAATTATATAAGTGGTAGAGGTTTTCCCGTTTGTTCCAGTTACTCCCACCATATTCATTTTTTTAGAAGGATTTCCATAGAAATTAGAGCCCATTTTCGCTAAAGTGGCTCTTGTATTTTTAACCTTTATAACACATGTGCTATTAGCTTTATCAATATTTTTTTCGACCACTATTACCTTTGCACCCAGTTCTAGCGCACTTTTAACATACTTATGTCCATCAGTATTAAAACCTGATATGCAAACAAAAGCATATCCTTCCTTCACTTGTCTGGAATCATATGCAATACCCTTAACGTCTATTTCTTCGTCACCATAAAAGGTTTCAAATTCTATATCCTTCATTACCTCAGAAAGGTTCATTTTCATGCCTCCTAATACGAATAAATATTATACCACAAAATCCCTATTTTAAATATCTATTTACCGTATAAAAGAATTTTACTTCCTTTATTGACTATCTCACCCGCAGGGGGGAACTGCCCAACTATTTCGCCTACCTCTTCGGATACTTCAACTAAAAAGCCTTCTTTTAGCCCGAGGCGCCTTGCCTCATTTAGTTCCCTTCCTATAAAATCAGGCACCTGTATCATCGGTAGCTCTCTAACTTCTTCTTCACTATAAACAGGCTCTATCCCCAAATAAGGTAGTGTATTAGCCAATAACTCCTTCATAACAGGTCCTGCGACTGTTCCTCCGTAGTAAACCCCTTGTGGTTCATCAATTATTACAAGAGCCATAACTTGGGAATTATCAGCGGGAGCAAAGGTCATAAAAGATGCTATGTATTTATTATTTTTACGTGGCAATTTTTCACTTGTTGCCGTCTTGCCACCTATTCTATACCCTGAGATATACGCTTTATTGCCAGTACCTTCTGCAACAACGCTTTCCAGTATGCCTTTCATTATGTCACTGGTTTCTTTTGAAATTATTTGTTTCTTTTCGTCATATTCAAAGGTTTTAACTGTATTGCCATTTTCATCAATAACTTCCTTCGCAAGATGAGGTGTAATCAAATAACCTCCGTTAACTACTGCCGAGGCGGCTCTAAGTAGCTGTAGCGGTGTTATTTGTATAGACTGGCCAAAACTGGTAGTCGCAAGTTCAACAGGTCCCATATTCTCTGCCTTGTGCATAATTCCCACCACCTCACCAGGAAGGTCTACGCCTGTTTTTACATCAAAACCAAACTTAGATAAGTATTCTCTAAAAACCTGAGCGCCAATATTTTGAGCAATAACCATAAAAACAGGGTTACAGCTATTTTGCACACCCTCTTGAAAACTTTGTACACCATGAGTTCTTGGACTTCGCCAACACTTTATTGTTCTGCCACCCACAGTATGGGACCCTGTACAAACAAAAGTACTATTTAATGTAACAGCGCCTTCTTCAAGTCCCGCAGCAGAAGTTACAATCTTAAATGTACTCCCTGGCTCATACGTATCATTAATAGATACATTTCGCCACATTCCATTTAGATACTTGTTTTGCTCTTCTGCTGAAATTGCATCCCATACTTGTTCCAATTCATAGTTATTAATTTCAAAAGGCTTATTTAAATCGAAATTCGGATAATTTGCCATAGCATAAATTTCACCGTTTTGCGGGTTTAGCACAATAATTCCGCCACTTTTGGCTTTCTTAGCAATTACTGCTTTTTCAATTGTTTGTTCTGCATATTGTTGTATAACAACATCTAAACTTGTTACTAAGTTACCACCGTTAATAGGCTCTATACGTTCTTTGTAATCACTTATTTCAACACCTTTACTATCGGTGAGAGTTAGTATTTTTCCGCTTTTGCCCTTTAGGTATTCATCGTACTTTGCCTCAAGTCCAATTATCCCTTGATTGTCTTTTCCCACAAAACCAACTACATGAGAGGCCATATTACTATAAGGATATATTCTTTTTATATCCTCGTCTACCACAACCCCTTGTATATTTTCATTCCATATGGCTTGAGCGATTTCATCGTTAACTTTAGTTTGAATTCTAACCAAAGCAACCTTTTGGGACACTTTTTTTAAAACATCTTCATAATCTAAATCTAAAATATTACTTAAATATTTTGCTGTTTCTTCCTCATTTTCAACCTGATTATGTATAACACTGACTGCGTAAACAGACTGGGTAGTCCCTATACTTACACCGTTTCGGTCCAATATATCTCCTCTTTTAGGCGATATAAGTCTATCTCTTGTTTGCTGTTCATACGCCATTTCCTGCAATGCTTCCGCTTTAAAAATTTGTATATAAACTACTCTAACAAGAAGTGCTCCTATTGCTAAAACACACACAGCTAAAATAAAAAGTAGTTTTTTCTTTATAAACACTGTAACTCTATTCATCAGCACACTTCCAAACTATATTTTAAGTATAGTTTATTTTTAAACGTGCCTCTTTATTCCTTAGTCTTGTTTTGAAAGAGTAATCTTAACCTCACTGCCAGCATCTACAGTAATACCTGCCCTTGGGCTAATTTCAGTTACTATTCCTATATCGTCACCTAATAAAACAACTTCTAGCCCTGCATCTATTAATTCTGTCAAAGCTGTATCGTAATCCTTACCTTTAACATCTGGAATAATTACCGTTCCTGTTTCGTCTTCACCTTTTTCAACATATAAAGTAATTTGAGTACCTTCCAGTACTTCTGTATTACCATGCGGTACTTGATTTACAACCTTATTACCCTTACCTACGATAATATAATTAAGATTTTTATATTCTAACTCCGAAAGTACATCAAACAGCGGTAAATCTTTATAATCATCTACTACGGTTTTTGAATCTTTTTTAATACTTCCGGGCTCAACTTCATAACTAGGTTCTATCCCTGCATATTTAATAATTTTTTCGAGCAAATCCTTTGTTGCAGGCGCAACTGTTGTAACACCACTTGCATATGTTTCCGGTTTATACATAAGGGTAATCGCTATATACTGAGGATTTTCCGCAGGAACATATCCAATAAAAGATATTGCATACTCATTTTGCCTTCGGTTACCCTGTTCCGCAGTACCTGTTTTCCCACCCCATGTATACCCTGGAATTTTTGCTCTTTTTCCTGTACCAACTTCTACTGTGGCTACTAAATCCTGCCTTATTATGTCTGAGGTTTCCCGTGATATAACTTTCCTTACAAGAGTTGGTTTGTTTTCTTTTACTATATTTCCATCTTTGTTCACAATTTGAGAAACAACATATGGCTTCATATAGTTTCCGCCATTTATTGTGGTTGCCATTGCATTTAAACTTTGTAATGCTGTTACGTTAAATCCTTGGCCAAAACTTACTGTAGCCACTTCAACAGGCCCCATTTGGTTAGGTGTATACATAAGATTTCTAAGACTTCTGGCACTTACTTCTCCCGGTAAATCTATTTCTGTAGGAGAGCCTACACCAAAATCTTTCAAATATTTGTACATTGTATCGGCTCCAAGTTTTGCCCCTATTTCCATCATTCCAACATTACAAGAATGAGCCAAAACTCCTTCAACATCAAGAGTACCATGCCCACTTCTTAAATGGCATGAAATAGTTGCGTCTGCAACCACTTTGCTACCTCCGCAGTAGTAAGTACTCGAATTGGATATAATACCTTCTTCAAGTGCTGCCGCAACAATTATAGGTTTGAAAATCGACCCCGGCTCAAATGTTGATGAAATATTGAAATTTTTCCAAACACTATTTAAGTACTCATATCGTTCGTCTGTAGTCATTTCGTCCCATAGATGACCAAATGCTTCCTCTTCTAATTTAAGAGGTGATGACGGACTATTTAAATTAAATGTAGGACTTGATGCCATTGCTAAAATTTCCCCTGTATTAGGGTCCATAACAATAGTAGTTGCATTTTCAGGATTATACTCATTAAAAATATACTCTGCACATTCCTCTGCAAAGGTTTGAATAGTATAATCTATTGTCGTTACTACTGTATTCCCGTCTTGGGCAGCTATTTCCTGAGCAATGGCGCCACTTGCTCCATCATATATAATAAAGTTTCTTCCCGAAACCCCACTCATTTCCTTGTTATAAAAGCTTTCAATGCCCCACATACTGTCTCTAATGAAGCCTATTACATGTGCTGCTATCTCGTCTGATACATATCTTCTTTTTGTATCCTTTTTATATATTACTCCCTTGATTTTTAGCTCTTCCAATTGCTCTTTTATTTCCCTTGATTGCTGTTTCGCTAATATTTTCCAACTAGTATCCATAACAGGCTTATTTGTGGCTGTATCAATTTTTATATATTCAACAAGGGTCTGATAATCAACACCTTCTAAAGTTTCAGACAATGCCAAAATAGTCTTTTCCTGTTCTTCTTTTGTATGCTGAACAAGAACTCTTACATCCAAAACAATGTCGTAAACAGTTGTACTCACTGCTAAAACTTGTCCGTTTCGGTCTGTAATGGTTCCTCTATTTGGTGGTATCTCTGTATCGTAGCTACTTGTTTGTTGCACTCTTGCTGTAGCCTCATACTCGGCACCTCTGACTGCTTTAAGATAGCCAATTCTTACGCATAATGAAATAAAAATTGTTAGTAAAAAGAAAAGAATAAGAGACAATCTTCCTCTTATTCTAATTCGCTTGGATTTTGCCATATATATCATTCCCTTTTCCAAAGATTATATAATCTTATTTTCTAAAAAGACTCACTATTGACTCCAAAAAAAATGTGCTCTCTTCGCTTTGTTCTGCTACATCATATTGTATTGTATAGCTTTGCTTTGGAACATCGATATAAACCACTTGATATTCTTGAGGTTCTGACATTCCCAATCGCCCCACAGCCTCTGCTTGTATGTAACTTAGGTCAACTTGGTCAGAAAGTTCTGCATCTAACGCTATATTTTCATTTTGTAGCTGCAAGACTTGTGAATTTAGTCTTCTATTATTCACTCTTTGTTCAAGCATTGATGCATGAGAAATCATTACTGAGGCTGTTCCTATAAAAACAAGCATAACTGCAACAGAAAGTTTAAAGCGATGAAGCCTTCTTTCTATAGTTTGTGCACGTTCAATTCTTTTTTCTTCCTTTTTATCTACTAAAAGTGCTTCCTCTTCATAAACAGGGTCATGGGCATAAGCGTATGCAGAGCTTGAAGTATTGTACTCATCTCTTTTATTTCTATAGTAATTTGCCACTTAGCCTCACCCCACATTATTTTTTCTCAAATACTCTTAGTTTTGCACTTCTTGCTCTATGATTTTCTTCTAACTCATCTTTACTTGGTAAAATAGGTTTTCTTGTAATCACCTTACCAACAGTTTTTTTGCCACATATGCATATAGGAAATTCTATGGGGCATGTACAAGGGTTTTCCAGTTCACGAAAAAGATTTTTAACTATCCTATCCTCTAATGAATGAAAGGTGATAATACACAATCGACCCTTGCTATTTAAGGTTTCAGAACCATTTTTTATAGCTTTTTTTAAAACTCCAAGTTCATCATTAACTTCAATTCTAATGGCTTGAAATGTTTTTTTTGCAGGATGTGAGCCCTCAGCTCTGGCACTTTTGGGTATAGCTTTTTTTATAACTGATACTAATTCAAAAGTTGTTTCAATAGCTTTTTCTTGCCTATTGGCAACAATAAACTCCGCTATTCGTTTAGCCCACCGTTCTTCTGCATAATTAAATATAATATCGTTTAACTCTTTTTCACGATATTCATTAACAACATTATAGGCCGAAAACTTACCTTCTCCGTTCATTCGCATGTCCAAAGGGGCATCGTTCATATAACTAAATCCTCTTTCGGCCTCATCAAGCTGGTGGCTTGAAACTCCTATATCCAAAAGACAACCGTCTATTTTTTCTATATTTAATTCTTTCAATATATTTTGTACATTGGAAAAATTATCATTAACATAAGTTACTTTATCGCCAAACTCGGCTAATCTAATTTTTGCTGCATTTATTGCATTCATGTCCTGGTCTATACCTATAAGACGACCTGTTGAAAGTCTTTTACAAATCTCATAAGAATGCCCACCACCGCCAAGGGTACCGTCAATATAAATTCCGTCCTCTTTTATGTTAAGTGTATCTATACATTCATTAAGCAAAACCGATATATGGTGAAACTCCATTAATCAAACACTTCCTTCTATATACCTAATTCTGCCATTTTTTCAGCCAATTCATTATCAACAAAGTTTTCTTCATCGTTATAGTTTGTCCAATCGTTTTTATCCCATATTTCCACTCTATCAACAACACCTATGGAAACAATTTGCTTTTTAAGGTTTGCATGTTCTCTTAAATTTTGCGGTATAACAATTCTTCCTTGAGCATCGATTTCACACTCTACAGCCCCTGCTGTAAAAAAACGTGCAAACTTTCTTACATCAGCGCTCGTCCAAGGCAGGCTT
>JGI994J12354_10005621_pt1 | contig 10733 bp, 9 predicted proteins | sample IntmicLarv3ML3BL_FD_12354 | JGI IMG/M metagenome (IMG submission 12354)
CCCGCCGATGTGGCGGCGGCGTTGCCGGATTATGTGGCGGCGGCGCTGTTTCAATCATTGCAATCTGACCAAACTAAACGGCCGGAGTCGGTTGAGATTTTTCATGATAAGCTGTCCACCGCGCCTGCTGTGTCGGCGATGAGACAGGATGATTATTCAAAAGCTGCACCGGCGGCTGCCGAAAAGCCCCGCAAGAAAAGGGGGCAGGGCAAAATGATTGCGCTGGCAACCGGCGGAGCTTTGTTGGTTCTGCTGATTTTGGTATTTGTGCTTATGTATAACGTGGCTCCCGGCTTGTTCGGGATAGAACGTCCCACCGAAACCAGCGCTGCCACCGGCACTGCTTCAACAGTGGAAACAACCGCCGCCACCATTGGGGAAACTACCCTGCCGACCGGCACTCAATATGCCGTCACGTCGGTTGTTGGCAAGATATATGAGGATATCAGAAAATCCAATCTCACCGGCGGAATGAAGCTGACCGCTCAACACTGGGCATACAGCGACACTGTACCTAAAGGCTCTATTATTTCCCAAACGCCCGACGCGGAATCCTTTGCCGAGCATGGCACAGAAATTAATGTGGTAATCAGCCTTGGTTCCGAAAGAGTCGAGGTCCCGGGTGATTTGGCAGGATGGCAGTCCCGTCACGCCGAGCGGTATCTTACCGCACTCGGTTTCAAGGTCGAAATTGTGCTGGTTCATTCCGATATTATGGGCAAGGGTCTTGTTGTAGGTGTTGAACAAGGCGGACAACGGCTGGCGATTGGCTCTGTGGTCGGACTGCGTGTCAGCGATACCGAGCATTTCAGTTATGAAGATGTTCCACCGGTTGAATAGGGCTTATAGCCATAAATGATTACATCCCGTATAATCCAAGTGGATTATACGGGATGTTTTTAGTGGATTGCATTCATGATGAAAGTAGGGACGAACAGTATCCGCCAGCATTTGCAACCATTAACTTGTAAGGGATACAGGTATCAGAGGACAACAAACCCCACTTAAGAAACACAAAAATATTTTTCGCATATGAATCAACATGCACCAACCGCTATCGAATTTGAAACAAAGATTCTTCGCGTTGCTCAGAATGACACACAGCTACATTTTCTCGCGTTGCTCCCATATAGGAACACCCTTTGGAAATGCGTTCTCGCATGGTCGCAAATCTATGCCCATACTCGAGAAACGTACATGCGACTTACTCCTTGAGCAGGTTTAGGAGAACGCGAATGCGTTCTCGCATGGTCGCAAATCCATGCCCATACTCGAGAAACGTACATGCGACCTACTCTTTAACACTCATTTTGAAAAACGCGCGAACGCGTTTTTGAAAAGTCGCAAATCTATGCCAATACTTGAGAAACGCTAAAGCGACTTACTACGCTTTACCTGCACATCCAAGCACATTTTTCACCTTATTGCGCACAACCTCGCTGATATAGCTTTTTCCATCGCCGAGGTACTGGCGCGGGTCAAAGTGCGAGGGATTTTCCGCCAAATGCTTACGCACGCCGGCAGTCATAGCAAGCCGCAAATCGGAGTCAATATTGATTTTACACACAGCCATGCCAGAAGCCTTGAGCAGCATTTCTTCAGGAATACCGATAGCATCATTCATTTTGCCGCCGAACTGATTAACAATCGCGATATGCTCCTGCGAAACCGAAGAAGCACCATGCAAAACTATCGGGAAACCGGGCAAACGACCCATAATATCCTGCAAAATATCAAAACGCAGCTGGGGTTTGGTACCCGGCTTAAATTTGAACGCGCCGTGGCTTGTGCCGATAGCGATAGCCAGCGAATCAACGCCGGTACGGGTGACAAAATCCTGCACCTGTGCAGGGTCAGTGTAGGAAGCGTTTTCAGCAGACACGCTGACTTCATCTTCAATGCCGGCGAGCTGACCCAGCTCACCTTCAACGGTGACACCGCGCTCGTGAGCGTATTCGACAACCATTTTTGTAACAGCAACATTTTCCTCATAATCGAGGTGCGAGCCATCAATCATAACCGATGTAAAACCGCTGTCGATGCATTCTTTGCAAAGCTCAAAGCTGCTGCCGTGGTCGAGATGCAAAGCAATAGGCAAGCCGGTTTCTTCAACAGCGGCCTCCACCAAGCGGCGAAGATAAGCGGGACGGATATACTTGCGAGCCGAGCCGGATACCTGCAAAATAACAGGAGCCTTCTGCTCTGCACATGCATCGACGATGCCCTGGACGATTTCCATATCGTTGATGTTGAACGCGCCAATCGCGTATCCGCCTTCGTAGGCTTTTTTGAACATTTCAGTTGTATTAACAAGTGGCATAATATTGACCTCCTCAAATTTGTTATGACCATTATACCGAAAAAATCACCAAATAAAAAGGGTTATATGAAAATTTATTGAAATGCACGAATTATTTCGGGTTTTTCACAAAGTTTTGCACATTTCGGGGTTCATACGGGCATAATGGAAGATATATTGCTGGGCAATCCCGGCATATTCGCCGAAATCCGCCGCAGTGTTGCCGGGAAACATTGTCGCCATCGCGCGTTTCATCCACACATCCATCGGAAAAGCGTCGGTGCGTCCCATGCCGAACAGCAATACACAATCCGCAACCTTTGGCCCAACCCCATGAATAACACGCAGCGCCGCCTGCGCCTCATCCAGCGGCAACCGCGCTATATCATCAAGCACAACCTCCCCGCCATGCACGCGGCGGGCGGCATCAAGAATATACCCCGCTCGCCATCCCGCCCTAAGCGGGGCAAGATCATCTTCATTTGCCGCCGCTATCACTCCTGCCGAGGGAAACGCATATTCGCCGCCTCCAATAGGCTCACCAAGCAACGCACACAACCGGGATACTATGCCTTTTATACGTTTTATGTTGTTGTTTTGTGAAATAATAAAGGAAATCAGCGTTTCCCACGCGTCCTGCCGCAAAATACGGATTCCCGGCGCAAACTCGGCGCATGGTGCCAAAGCCGGATGAGCGAGATAGCTTTTTCGAATGGCGGCGTAATCCCGCTCCAAATCAAAATACCGCTTGAAAAATTCGCCGTCGTCCGAAGCTGCGCCCTCAATCAGTATTCCGCCGGCAGTGCTCCGTGCCACAATCGCACAGCCGCCTGCCACGCCGCGCCAGCTTCCGTCGTCAGCTTTATCAAATCGAAAGCATTGCCCGCAATCCAGCGTTTGGTCAAGGTTAAATTCACTCACGGCAGAAATCAGCATACCGTTTTTGTTATAAGTAATATCCATATTTATGACCATGCCTTTCTTTTATATGATGATAGATTCTTGGGGAGTTTTTGCGGCGACGGTTCCTCCTGTCATTCCGAGTGGTAATTTTTATGGGGATAATTCCGTACGAGTGCGAGGAATCTTTTAATACAGCCCCCCGTATGCATTTGGGCTATAATCTCCCGAATAAAAAGATTCTTCGCAAGCTCAGAATGACAGGGTGATGGTGTTTCTCCTATGGGCGGTTGGAGTACCGCTCCGCGACACTGTGCTGCTTTGCATCACGGTAATTTTGGGATAGGATTCCTCGAAGAAGTGCTTTTTTTGGCGGGATGGTGATTTGTAAGGGCGCTGTCATTCTGAGTGAAACGAAGAATCTTGTAGACACATCCAGCTTTGGAGAAATGCGAATGCATTTTCGCGTGGGCACAAATCTTGTTTCGAATTCGAAAAACTTTAATGTGCCCACACTTCACCCAAAATTTCTGGTGTCAACGTGCCGGCGGATACCTCGGTCAGCTCGGCACAAAACCCGGCGATATCCTTTTTAGGAAGCGCAAAATCCAGCTCCACATTTTCGCCAAACCGCGAATCAGAAACCACACCGCTCCACCGTAAAATCAGCGGCTCTATTCTTCCATACTGCCCATAATCACAGCACACATGCAACAATCCGCACAGCTTCATGCACACAATGCCCGCGCTCTCCACCACCGCAGAAGCCGCACGGGAATAAGCATGCACCAACCCGCCGGTTCCCAGCAATACTCCACCGAAATACCGGGTAACCACCGCAACACAGTCGGTCAACTTGTTGCCGGACAGCACATCCAGCACCGGCATTCCGGCAGTGCCCTGCGGCTCACCGTCATCGGAAAACCGCCGTGTCTGCCCCTCTCTGATAACATATGCGTAAACATTATGTGAAGCGGCACGGTGATTTTTCCGGCATTCCGCCAAAAACTCCTGTGCGGCGGCTTCGTTTTCCACCGGTGCGGCGGCACAGATAAAACGCGACCGCCGTTCCACAATTTCTATTTCTGCCGGCGCGCGCAGGGTTAAATAAGCCTCCATGGAACGGGCACATCTCCTTTGGTAATATTTTTTTTGGTTTTCCCGCTCTAATTCGTCAGAATATTTCGAATTTTACCGCTATAATAACATCGAATCACTTATTTGGTGGGAAGCTGTTATGCCTGTTATTTACATAGATATTTTGGTTGCGCTTAATTTATTTATCGACTTCATGCTGTTGTCAGCGTGCTCGTATATCCTGCGCCTGCCCCGCCGCCGGTGGCGGATAGTTTTGGGGGCAGTGGTGGGCGGAATAAGCGTTTGCTCCATTCTGTTGCCTGTGTTACCCGCGCCGGTCACTCTGATAATAAACATAATAACCTCCGCCGTCATACTCCGCATAGCCTTTACATGGAACGGATGGCGCGGGTTCGGACGGCAAATGGCGGTATTTTGGGTGCTGTCGGCGGTGTTCGGCGGAATCGCGTTGGCGATATGGACGTTTTTAGCACCGCAGGGGTTCACCGTAATACGCGGAGTGGTTTACTACGACATATCGCCGCTGATGCTGACCATGCTGACAGTGCTGGGATATGCCATAATCTGTATATATGACCGCGTAACCCACAAACGCACGGCACGGGGGCGGGAATGGCGGCTGACCGTCAACTGTGGCGCAGGCGAGGTGACATTTCGCACGCTGTATGATACCGGCCATCATGTCGCTGATGTATTTACCGGCAGTCCGGTAGCTATTGTGGGACGGGCGGCAATTTCGCCGTATCTGCCGGCTTCGCTCAAAGAATTAACCGAAAAATGCGATACGGCAGACATTGGTGCGGGGGTTGCAGTCAAAAGCCGTCTGCGGCTCATTCCGTGCCATACCGTGGCGGGAGATTGCCTGCTTCCCGCGTTCCGCCCGGAGCGCGCGAGTATAACCGATGGACACAACCCGCCGCGTGATGTGACCGGCATGTACATAGCCATCGCCGATACGCCGGGGCGCGGCGAATACGAAGCTATTATCGGAAACGACCTTGTGAATTAAAAGGAGAAATAAGTCATGCTGATGTTTAGAATACCGTTGATTGGCCGTTTTGTTATGGGAGCACGTCAATTGTACCTGCGCTTATTGCGCCGCATGGGGGATGACGGCCATTATATCAACGGAGCCGACACACTGCCAAAGCCAATGAACGCTGAGGAAGAGGCGAGTGTTATGGCGCGTATCGCGGCGGGTGAAACCGGCGCAAAATCAGAGCTGATTACACGAAATTTGCGGCTTGTCGTATACATCGCGCGAAAATTCGAAAGCTCCGGCGTGGGGATTGAGGATTTGATATCCATCGGAACCATCGGGCTGATAAAGGCGGTAAACACCTTCTGTCCCGACCGCAATATCAAGCTGGCTACATATTCGTCGCGGTGTATAGAAAATGAAATTTTGATGTATTTGCGCAAAAATTCCCAAATTCGCAATGAGATGTCCATTGATGAGCCGCTGAATGTCGATTGGGACGGAAATGAGCTGTTGCTGTCCGATATACTGGGCAGCGATCCGGACATCATCAACCGCGACATAGAGCGGGAAGCCGAAAAGGATTTGTTGCTTTCATGCATCAGGAATTTATCCGAACGTGAACAGTATATCATGTGTCTGCGGTTCGGAATCAACGGGCACACGCCGCATACCCAAAAAGAGGTTGCGGATTTGATGGGAATTTCCCAATCGTATATTTCACGGTTGGAAAAGAAGATTATTCATCGTCTTAAAGTGGATTTCGAGAAAAAAAGCTAACACAATCCTACCACATTGTCCACAAAAAGTCCATATGCAAATCATCGCTTACTACAGCAAGAGCATTTGCTTTTGAAATGTGACACAGAAGTCCGAAAATGGTCATCCTGAACACAATGAAGGATCTTGTGGACACATTTATCATTTACGAAACAAGACAATGTCGTCCTCGGATTTGTGTCCACGCAAAAACGCATTCGCATTTTTCTAAAGTAGGATGAGATACGAGTTGACCATTCCCAAAGTCAAGATTCTTCGGCAAAGCCTCAGAATGACAACTTCGTCTTTCGGACTACACTGACAAAAAAGATGACAATGTGCGTTTTAACACGTTGTCATCTTTTTTCTATAAATTGTTTGTAATTGTATGTTTTTATATTCAAAGCTGTCTTTACATGTTGCAAATTCGTTTTCGTTTCGTTATATTTTTTTGTCAACGATTTAATCTTGTTGTTTTTTATTATCATAAAAATCATCCATACAACAAAAGGAATATCAATAATTATTAAGGGGAATGCCACAATGACGCCTATTGTCCAAAAAGCAACACAACAAATAGAAATAATTAAAAGCGTTTTCCATATTGCTTTTTTTGCGACACATTTAAAATAATAATTTTTGTTATCAAACAGATATTTCTCTTTCAAATAAATATCATTTTGTAAATAAAGCATTTCCTGTTCTTTTAACAATTTCTCTTGATTGAGCTTTTCCAAAACTGCCGCATTTAATCGTTGATATTCTTGCAGCTCTTCTTCATTGGCAAATCTAACAGCCTTGTTATAATAGTCATATGATGTTAGAAACGACTTAACATCAATCAAGTTTTCGATTGAACTAAAGCGAAGCTGACATAGCAGCTTGCCGATATAAGCCTTGGAATTATGAGGGTTTATATCTAACACTCTTTCAAAATACTCATCAGCTTTATCAAATCTTGAATCTTCCAAAAACAAATAGGCGCGCACTATCAAGGAGTCGTTCACATTTTTATCAGAAGCAGAAGATTGCGAAATAATAATTGAACCACAAAATTCGCATATGCAACGAGATGAGTTTTCTTTGATATCTATTTTTGCGCCGCAAGCAGGGCATTTAACAACGGTTACTTTCATTATACAAAACAACTCCCATAAACTTTTGACAGGACATCATGAAAAATATGCAGGGTAAAAGAACGAAAATGGTCATCCTGAACAAGGATTCTTCGCATTGCTTGCAGCCAAAAAGCAAAAAAGATTGTTACTTTTCAAACACAACATCCATATCGCCGTCGCCATAATATTCACCAATCACACAAATGTGTTTTATTGCTTTAAATGCCCCTGCGTTATCCGCAATAACCATCGCATCACTCAGCCAATGTGTCGCTTCCTGCCCTTGGTTTCGTTTCAATGCAAAACACCATCTATGTACACGTCCCAACAAATCGCAGGGAAATATGAAAAAAGGCTTGTTATTATCTTGATAAAAAACCATTTTACCCTCATCTCCATCCAATCGGCAGGCGATTTCCTCCCCCGAACAAACCTTCATTGCCTGAACGACACCTTCGGATAAGGTTTTCGGCAAAACCGTGTTCGAAACATCGGTATACATCTCCTCAAGAGTGTCATATATCTCATCATTGCACATGTATATTTTTGGTTTTTTAAGCCGGCTTTTTTTCGCTTCGTCCAACACAGGCATACCATCATCCCGGTCTTCTTTGTAAATCAATTGTGCCGCATTTTCGATAGCCGCAGAAACAATTTCGAGCATTTGAGGATACTGTTCCCTGTCTGTTGTCCAAATACAGATGATTTTATCATCTTGATAATTGAAAAAACTGTGTGTTTCATCAAAAAATGTAACACCTAACTTTTCTCCGATAATATCTGACAGTGCTTCCACAGTATAATCGGATTCCCCAATGCTCATCAATTTCCTGTGTATATTGCTGGCAACCCCTGCCCAACCCTCTGTATAAAAGCGCTTATCTTTGCTCAAATACCCCGGAGTTTGCATCCATACTCCATATTTCATGCCCGGCATTTGATCCTCTCTGTTGACAATAACCGGCATAAAAGACTCAGATTCAATATGCTGAATATACAATCCAACACCATAAGCACGCTCATACCGCCACTCGGTATTTTTCTTGATTTCACTATCCTCCGGCAGAGCGATTTCAGTTAGTTTTAATGTTTTATAACCCATTTTGCTGCCTCTTTCCTGCATTTGTGTCATCCTGAATGAAGTGAAGCATCTTGTGGGCGCATTGAACATTCCCGGAATATGGAACAAAGATTTTTCGTTATACTCAGAATGACAGCTTCGTTTTCCGGTCTCCGATACCGGAATCTTATCATGAATAAGTGTAACACAAAAGCCCTAATATTTCAACCACTAAAAATCCGCGGAAGTGGACAAACGCGCTGATAATTTAAAAGATTGTTATTCTGAACGAAGCGAAGAATCTTTTTGCAATAGCGTTTAAGAACCTTCGCGTTGTGCCTTTTCTAAATGCTTTTAATCTGCTTCCGATTGTTTCCATATCATCATTCCTTTGAGGTTTGTATGGAATCATCACAACCCATACACAGTGATATGTCAACCCTGAAATGAAATTATTATTAATACCAAAAAACCGTTCTTACCTCGAAAGATAAAAACGGTTTTTTAATGTAATCGTAGGATAACGCTTTAATGGTTTTCGACAAAAATTCTTATCGGGAAACATGTTTTTTATCGGCAACAGGAAGTTTAAATAAGTCGGCTAAATATGGGTCGAAACTCCAACCCGTCTGGTCGCCATAGTAAATGCCGTAGCGGTCAATGGATATTTCTTCGTCAGACATAAGGAAGCCTGTTTCATCAAAGGTATCTTCTCCGCTCATAAATGTTACGTCCACATGATAGTATGCTCCATCGATATATACCATATTCCATGCATGTCCAATGTCATTTGTGGTTATGAATCCTTCGACATAAATTGAATACACATCAAGAAGTCCGCATAAATATTGAAAAGCTGCCGCATAACCTGTACAAATCGCGCTGCCGTTTACAATCGCACCATAGTCCTGCGAAGCGTAACGGGCTATATCCTTTTCTTTATTATTCGATGGTTCTATGCCCGAATATGGGTAAGCAGCAAAATTATATGAAACATTTTTGGATAACAACTCAGCTATCGCTTTCACCTTAGTATAATCATCGGCTTTCTTGTCGGGTAAAAGCAATAAATATTCTTCGGTCTTTTCATTAAAGAGTTTAAGCATATTTCCGTAATTTCCCCTGTTGTCAAATCCTTCTATTTCGACAATTGCTACGGGGCGTGTTATTGTTTCTTCATCATAAGCGATATGATAATGTTTTGTATTCCAAGCAGAAACCCGATTAACATTCATCTGATATAAGGTCAACGCCGCTAAATACTTATTGACAACATCCTCATCGCCCGTAAAATTAAATGGCTGTTCTTCTGTAATTCCACCGCTCACAAGAAGATTATATAAATTCTGTTGTGTTTTGTTGAGGTTATTATAACCGAAAGGAGCAGTAGGTTTCGAGGCAGACAGCGGTGTAGAGTTTTCGGATTGCGTAGAATTGGATGTTTCCGTTTTTGACAGCGTACTTGAAAGAGTATCATTGTCATTATTTAGATTTGCACATGAACTGAGAAATATAGAAAAAATAAGAATGAGTATTAAAGTATATATCAATTTTTTCATAAAATTAAAAAACCTTTCTTGAAAATATATAAATTTGGCGAAAAAGCAATGGGAATTTGCCGAATGGAAGAAACAAAAAGCTGAAAAAGAAAGAGGGCAAACAACCCTAAACATAGATAGCACGGCGGGGACAGCAATTAAGCTGTCCCCGTTACTTTTGCAATATGATTACTTCTTTTTGTTGGCATTGGGATAGTCAAAATAAATGGTAAATCCGAACCCTTCGCCTATCGGAATGATAGCCGAGCGGTTCGGATTACCTACTTTTGGTGCCGGTGGCCGGACTCGAACCGGCACGTTGTCGCCAACAATGGATTTTGAGTCCGCCATCTAAAAAAGATTATACCAGCAGATGAGAGATTTTGCAAGTGTTATTTTCCCCAAGCGAAGCCTTATTTTTAAGTGAAAAATCGGGTTATTGCCTTGAAAAATCTCGTTTTTTATCCACTGCGTCTGCTATCGTGGCCATGAATGCTCTTTTTCTATTTGGAGAGAACTCCGAGAGAATTCATCAAAATAATGCAGTCCATCTCCTACCATTGACAATCTTTATGAGGAGAAACGTCTGTGAAAAAAAGCAAACATTATTTTGAGTCGCTCTTCAGTAAATATCCGGATGTAGTAACATTACCCGAATTCAGAAATATGCTTGGCGGTATATCTGATGCAGCCGCAAGAAGGTTAATGAGAGAAAACCGTGTAAAACATTACTACATTGACGCAACGTACTTTATTCCAAAGGTTTGGGTTATTGAATACGTTCTGAGCGACGATTACGAACAGTACAAGAAAAAACTTAAAGTGCAAATCTAATATTCAAAACCGACGACATTTATTTATGTGGTCGGTTTTATCTTTTAGGAGGAAATTTTATGTCTGAATATCAGCTTGAATTAAAGCAACTCGTAGATTATCCACGGTGCAGGATCTACAGAGAATTTATACGCACCTTAATGAACGA
>JGI994J12354_10005622_pt1 | contig 10731 bp, 10 predicted proteins | sample IntmicLarv3ML3BL_FD_12354 | JGI IMG/M metagenome (IMG submission 12354)
TGGATACAATCGAAAGTTTACCTATGCCTGTTATCGCGGCTGTAAACGGATTCGCTTTAGGCGGCGGCTGTGAGCTTGCTATGTCGTGCGATATTAGAATTGCATCTGACAACGCTGTTTTTTCATTGCCGGAAGCGTCTCTCGGGATTTTACCGGGTTACGGCGGCGTTCAAAGATTAGCAAGGATTGTTGGATTGGCAAAAGCTAAAGAATTGGCATTCACGACAAACCGTGTTAAAGCGGAAGAAGCTAAAACTTTAGGATTGGTTAATCAAGTTGTGGCGCAAGCTGATTTAATGGCGGAAGCTAATAAAATGGCGAGCAAAATCGCGGCTAATGCCCCTGTTAGTGTTCGAGCAATAAAAACTATCGCAAATAACAGCGCGAAAGTTACTGAGACTCGCGGATTGGAAGTTAAACTTTTCGCGGAATGTTTTGACATAGAAGACCAATTTAATGCGATGGATAGTTTTGTCAATAAGAAAGAAATGAAACCGTTTACAGGTAAAAAGAAAGGATGATGAGCATGAAAGTAGGAGTTATCGGCGCGGGTATTATGGGAGCGGGCATCGCTCAAGTATTTGCGAAAAACGGAAACTACGGCGTTGTATTATGTGACGCGACACAAGAGCTTGCTGATGCGGGTAAAGCAAAAATCGAAAAATCATTTAATTCGTTGGTGGCAAAAGAAAAAATGACACAAGACGCGGCAACAGCGGCAATTAACGCTATCGTGACAGGAACAAGCGACGCTGTTTCCGATTGCGATTTGATTATCGAAGCGGCAACAGAAAGAAAAGATTTAAAACGCAAAATATTTGAAAACTTACACAGCGTTTGTAAACCTGAAGCTATTTTCGCGACAAATACATCTTCTTTATCCGTAACAGAATTAGAAATGGGACTTGGACGCCCTGTTATCGGAATGCACTTTTTCAATCCTGCGCCTGTTATGAAACTTGTCGAAATTATCGTNGGGTTGAATACTGAGGACGCACTTGTTGAAAAAATCAAACAAATTTCTGAGGANATCGGAAAAGTTCCCGTAATCATTAAAGACAGCGCNGGCTTTGCGGTTAATCGTATTTTAGTTCCGATGATAAACGAAGCAATCGGCATTTTTGCTGAGGGNGTTGCGACTGCGGAAGATATCGACACATCTATGAANTTAGGCGCAAATCACCCGATGGGACCNTTGGCACTCGGCGATTTAATCGGCTTAGATGTTTGNTTGGCGATTATGGAAGTTTTAGAGTCTGAAATGGGCGACCCTAAATATCGTCCGCACCCATTATTGAAAAAAATGGTTCGCGGCGGCAGATTGGGACGCAANTCAGGTTTGGGATTCTTTGATTACAGTAAATAATACTTATGATTTAATGTGGACATAAATTGAAAAAANTTTTTCGGATATTTNAAACTTGTANGGGCGGCGCTTGCTCTGCCCGATAAAACGGCGGAACGGTCAAGACCGTTCCCTACGTGTCGGCTATCGCAAATTGAATTGCAAATTTTTAGAGTTTACAAAGCAAGAAATTAAAAGTTGTATCTTTAATAAAGGTTCGCACGCAAAACCGAGTTCGGAAATTTTTTAATAAACGACCACCCAAATTTTAAATTTTAAATATATAGAAACAAGGAGGATACAAGACGTGGATTTTACATTGAGTAAAGAACTAGAAATGACGAAAGATTTATTCCGTCAGTTTTCAGAAACAGAAGTTAAACCACTCGCGCATGAGATAGACGAGGAAGAGCGTTTTCCATATGAAACGGTTGAAAAAATGGCTCGTTTCGGATTTATGGGAATCCCATTTTCAAAAGAGTTCGGCGGTCAAGGCTGCGATACTTTGACTTATGCAATGTGTGTTGAAGAATTAAGTCGCGTTTGCGGAACGACGGGTGTTATCGTTTCTGCTCATACTTCATTATGTGCGGAACCGATAAATAAATACGGAACACCTGAACAAAAACAAAAATATTTGCCGGATTTAGCGGCGGGTAAAACATTGGGCGCATTCGGATTAACAGAGCCGGGCGCGGGAACAGACGCCGCGGGACAACAAACAAAAGCGGTTTTAGACGGCGACAACTATATATTAAACGGAACAAAAATATTTATTACAAACGGCGGAGCGGCAGATATTTTCATCGTGCTTGCCATGACAGACAAAAGCATCGGCACAAGAGGGATTTCGGCGTTTATCGTTGAAAAAAGTTTCCCGGGATTTTCTATCGGTAAAAAAGAATTAAAAATGGGTATCAGAGGTTCATCTACAACTGAGTTAGTATTTGAAAATTGTATCGTACCGAAAGAAAATTTATTAGGCGCAGTCGGCAAAGGATTCAGCATCGCAATGGGAACATTGGACGGCGGAAGAATCGGTATCGCGGCGCAAGCTTTGGGATTGGCGCAAGGCGCATTGGACGAAACGGTAGCTTATGTTAAAGAAAGAAAACAATTCGGAAAAGCTATTGCAAAATTCCAAAATACACAATTCCAATTAGCGGATATGCAAGTTAAAGTTGAAGCGGCAAGATTGCTCGTATATAAAGCGGCTAAAGCAAAAGATACGCAAAAACGTTATTCTGTTGAAGCGGCTATGGCAAAATTATTTGCATCTGAAGTTGCTATGGAAGTAACAACTAAATGTGTTCAACTTTTCGGAGGTTACGGTTATACAAGAGAATATCCGGTTGAAAGAATGATGCGTGACGCAAAAATCACAGAAATCTATGAAGGAACCAGCGAAGTTCAAAGAATGGTTATTTCAGGTTCAATGCTCTAATAAAAAGCAGGAGGAAAATGGATAATGAATATTATAGTTTGTATAAAACAAGTTCCGGATACAACAGAAGTTAGATTAAATCCGGAAACAGGCACATTAATAAGAGACGGCGTACCAAGCATTATCAATCCTGATGATAAAGCGGGATTGGAAGCGGCGTTACGTTTAAAAGACTTGCACGGCGCAAAAGTTACGGTAATCACAATGGGTCCCGGGCAGGCAGAAGCTGCATTAAGAGAAGCGCTTGCAATGGGCGCGGACGATGCTTATTTAATATCAGACAGAGCTTTCGGCGGAGCGGACACATGGGCAACAAGCTCAACTCTCGCATCTGCAATCAGAAAAATCGGCAGCTACGATTTAATTATTACGGGACGTCAAGCAATCGACGGTGATACTGCACAAGTCGGCCCACAAATCGCAGAGCATTTAAAAATAGCAAACATCAGCTACGCAGAAGAAATTACGGTTGACGGCAACGCGATAATCGTAAAACGTCAATATGAAGACAGATATCATGTTATTAAATCTAATATGCCTTGTCTTATCACTGCTTTGACAGAGTTAAATGACCCAAGATATATGTCACCGGGCGGAATTTTAGATGCTTACGCTAAAGAAATTACGCTTTTAACCAGAGCAGATTTAGACGTAGAAGACGGCAACATCGGTCTTAAAGGTTCGCCTACGAGAGTTTTCAAATCTTTTACCAAAGAAGTAAAAGGCAAAGGCGAAGTTGTGAATGTTGATGCGGCAGAATCGGCAGAATGGTTAATCGAAAAACTTAAAGCTAAACATATAATATAAGAAAGGGCGGTGACACGAGATGAGTAATCAAGATTATAAAGGTATTTACGTATTCGTAGAACAAGTAGACGGAAAAATCGCAAGAGTAAGCCACGAGTTAATCGGAGAAGGCAAAAAACTCGCGCAACCAATCGGGACTGAAGTAACTGCTGTGTTGCTTGGAAGTAACGTTGGAGATTTGGCAAAAGAATTAGCGGAAAACGGAGCGGATAAAGTTATCTTAATTGATGACCCTGCTTTGGAAAAATATATGACAGAGCCTTATGTTGTTGCATTAACAGAGGTTGTTAATAAATTTAAACCTGAAATCGTTCTCTTCGGAGCAAGCGCAATCGGTCGCGATTTAGCACCCAGAATATCTGCGAGAGTTCACACAGGTTTGACTGCGGACTGTACAAAATTAGAAGTTCAAGAAGAAACAAATAATTTAATGATGACAAGACCTGCTTTCGGCGGTAATATCATGGCAACTATTCTTTGTCCTGAGCATCGTCCGCAAATGGCGACTGTTCGTCCCGGCGTTATGCAACGTGCAGAATTTAAATCCGGCGCAACATGTCCCGTTGAAGAATTAAAAGTTGACAGCTTAGCGGCGACTAAAAACGTTGAAATCTTAGAAGTTTTGAAAAAAGTAAGCGAGAAAATCGATATCATGGACGCACACGTTTTAGTTGCGGGCGGGCGTGGAGTCGGTAAAGCTGAAAATTTCGCAATGTTAGAAGAACTCGCGGAAGCTTTGGGCGGTACGGTAGCGGCATCACGTGCGGCAATCGATGCAGGATGGCAAGAAAAAGACCGTCAAGTTGGTCAAACGGGAAAAACCGTTCGTCCGAATCTTTATATTGCGTGCGGTATCTCCGGCGCGATTCAACATTTGGCGGGTATGGAAGAAAGCGACGTTATCGTTGCTATTAATAAAGATGAAACAGCGCCTATTTTTGAAGTTGCTGACTACGGTATCGTCGGCGATGTGACTAAAGTTCTTCCTTTATTAACACAATCAATCAAAGACCAAAAATAATAATTGATTATAATTTATTAACATGAGTTTCGGGAATCCTCTCTCGTAATTGAAATATGAAATTTCAATCTCGCAAGCGTTAATAAAACGAAAACCTCCGATAAATCCGTAATATGAAATTGCGGTTTATGCGGAGGTTTTTTATGTATAGCTTTAACCTTGTCTAAAAAATGTCGATATGTTATGTAAAGAATCAGATATTTAATCAAATCGAATCAAATCGGTTTTATACAAATCAAAATCATAATCCGAATTTACAAAAGATGTCAAGGCAAGCACTACATTTCTTTCTGAAATACCTTGAGATAAAGTCAAGACAGCATTACATTTTCTTTGAAAATATAATGCTTATTTGGTGGTGGCTTTCTGTCTTGAGTTAAAAATTATTATAAAACATAGCCATATTGACGCAAAGGGGGAAGATATATGGACGGGAATGTTTTAATTATGTTGTCCGTTTTTAATTTTATAACGAGTGTCGTTGAATTGGCGGTAATTCTTTTCGGGTTTCCGGATTTAAAACGCGAGAAACGATTAAATTATGTTTGGGTAAGTTTTTTTATTAAAATATTTTTCGGCGTATTGGGAATGTTCTTTATAGGAACTCTTCTTCCGAATACCTTTTGGGATTTGATTTTTTCGGATAATATTTTTATAACTTTTGTTGTTTGTCCTTTTTTACTTTACTTTTTAATGCATATAGATATCGAAAAAAATACAAAGTGGTCTTATATAACTTCATTTTTAAGCGGCGGCATGAGTTTTATGATTGTGAGAAGTATATTTAAGTGATTGATTAAGATGTGAAATCTGAAAAGTACATCAGCCGTTTTCATTTTTTAACAGACCTGTTCGGAAACTTGAATGAGCATTTTATCAGAAAATTTATCATTGAAATTAAATATAAAGTTCCAAATAAAAACCTTACTGAGTTTAGAAAATCAAATTTCTTTACTTTGTAAGGTTTTTTTAATTCAAATAAAATTATTATCAGATTATAAATTTATCCTCTTTTTCCGGTTTGGAATCCAATTCTTTTTTCTTTTCTTCATAACCCGGTCTGCCGAACATGGCATAAGCGGCATTTTTGCCTTCTTCAACGCCCGGTTGGTCGAATGCATTTATGTTCATGAGTTCGCCTGCGAAAGCCGTTGCGACTTCAAAAAGATATAAAAGTTGCCCGATAGTATTTTCGTTTACTTTATCCAAAGTCAACGTCATATTTAATTTTCCGGATTTCATCAAAGCGTATTCCGTCGCCGTTTGCTCAACTTGGAGCAATTTATTTTGTGTAACGCCGCCCAAAAATCCCAATGATGGAATATCAGAATAAATTTTCGGAATTTCGAGAGTAGTCTTATATTCTTCAACACCCAATAAAACAACGATTTTATCAAAAGGTCCTTCCGTATATAATTGAACTTGCGAATGTTGGTCAGTCGCGCCGAGTGCTTTTATCGGAGTCGGTCCGACGTTTACGACATTCCCGTCAACATCGAATTTTTTGCCCAAACTTTCCGCCCAAAGCTGTGCGAACCAATCGGAAATATATTTTAAAGAATCCGCATACGGCATCATAACGACCATCGGCATATTTTTTTCCATCGCGAGATAATTTAAAACCGCAAACATATACGCTTGATTTTTATAAACATCATCAACGCTGTAATTTTCATCGGCGATTTTTGCACCGTTTAATAATTCTTTAATGTCAACGCCCGTCATTGCCGCAGGCAATAAGCCCACGGGACAAAGTTCGGAGAATCTTCCGCCGACGCCCGACGGAATTATAAACGTTTTATAATTTTCCTCTTTTGCGATTTTAATTAAGTTTCCGTTTTCTTTGTCTGTCGTACAAACAATATTTTTGCTTGTATCTTTTCCGATTTTATCTTCAAGCATTTTTTTGATAATCATAAATTGGCTCATTGTTTCTGATGTACTTCCCGATTTTGAAACAACATTAAATAATGTTTTTGTGATGTCTATAGTTTCAAAAAGATAAACCAATTTTTCGGGGTCAACATTATCGGCAACATAAAATTTCGGAAAACCGTTGCGTTTCTCGGCAGGCAATTCGTTGTAATGCGGACTGTGAATAGCTTGTTGAACCGCCATCGGACCTAAAGCAGAGCCGCCGATGCCCAAAACAACAAATGCATCAAATTCGCCTTTAACTTCGTTTACATAATTTATAATATCTTCAACAACTTCATCTTGGTTGTGCGGCAAATCGCGCCAATCCATTTTTCCTTGTTGTCTTTTTTCTTTCATGGCAACTTTGGCGTTTTCGATTTTATCGGAAATATTTTTAATATCATTTTCCGAAAATCCGTATTTGCCAACGTATTTTTCAAACATATTGTTGTAATCCATTGTGATTTTCATAAGCGTTAAACTCCTTTTACTAAGAAATTGTATTTGTATATGTTAAAAAATTTATTCTTATTTTTCTATAATATATCACAGTTTAAAAATAAAAAAAACCTTTATTTAAAAGTAATCCTTTGTATAAAAGTTCGTTTGAAATTCAATAAAAAATAAACTATCAAAAGGCTTAGTTTTTATACTGCGGCATATCTTAAAACAAAATATCGCGATTTGATAAAATCATATACTCTGAAGAAAAAACTTTAGGAGAGTATAAAATATCAATCAAACGATATGAAATAACAGGTTTACGGTGGGAACAAATAAAGAATCTATTTTCAATTGCAAAAACAAGTCGCCCAAAGAATAACAGAATAATTTTTAACGCCCCCTATGGCTTGCCGAAAGCGGCTGAGCGTTATGATTAATTTTATGTTTCCCTTTAATATTTAACATTATATAAATATTGTATGAAGTATGAAATTTAATAATTATTATGAAAATCCATAATTTTTTATGAATTTTCATAATTTTTTTATTTTTTTCCACTTTTCTTTCAGCGTATATCGTATAAAAATATTTGGCATAGGTATTGCTCCTTTATATAATTATTACAGAAACTTTAATCTTACTATGAAAATTATGAAAGGCTGGTTAAACTATGTTAATTAATGGTGTTTTAGGTCCTCTCGATACTAAAGATTTGGGAATTACATTTATTCATGAACATTTGGTAGCGGCAAGCAGGGATATGTGTTTCGCTTTTGATGATTGGTTTGATGAAGATGAAGTTGTATCAACATTCGCTGATTTGATGGAAAAACAAAAAAGTGATAACGGATTAAAAACTTTTGTTGAAGCCTCACCTATAAATCTCGGACGCGATATTAATTTAATGCGCAAGGCGGCAGAAAAAGCAAATATTCAAATGCTTGCCTGCACAGGGTTGTATTGGATGGAAGACCCTTGGTTTTTGATGATAGACCCCGAAAAACTGGCGAAATATTATATACGAGATATTACAAAAGGGATTCAGGGAACTGATATAAAAGCGGCTTTTGTTAAGTGTTCAACAGATATGCAATACGGCGAAAGCGATGCTAATAAAGCGATGATTGAAGCATGTGCGATAGCTTCCAAAGAAACAGGCGTTCCCGTTTATACTCATACAAACGGAAAATTTAAACAAGGACTTTATCAGCAAGAAATTTTAACCGAAAAAGGAGTTGCCGCGCATAAAATCGCAATCGGTCACGCTTTCGGCAACACGGACAGAGAATATTTAAAATCAATAATGAATAACGGCTCATATGTGTCATGCGACCAAATAAGTTACAATGAAATGATTTGTGTTACTCCCGAGCTTGCGTCGTGCGTTGCTGATTTATGCAAAGAGGGTTATGCACAATGATTTATGCAAAGAGGGTTATGCACAGTATATATTCCTTTCTCACGATAAAAATGTATATACGGATTATGGATTTTGTTTGACCGATATGCGACGCGACCGCCAAAATAATCCTATAACAGGCTCTTATACGGAAGTCTTTGAAGAGATGATTCCTTTGCTTAAACAAAAAGGCGTAAGCGATATTTATATAGAAGATATGATGCTCAATAATCCCCGAAGATATTTTGAAGGGGTCGCTCCTCAAAAATATTCTTTATAGTTTGAAAGCTTAAAATTTTATTTTAGATTTTTATTTTAATAAACAAAACAAAAAGCAAGCTCAATGTTTAAAAACAAAGAGTTTGCTTTTTTATAATATAGCGTTAAAATTAATATATTAACTTTTTATACTTACACATATGAGCAGTAACACATGTTTGGATTTGATTTTCAGTATTTAAAATTAATTACATAACAAGCATTTTATCGTGATTTATATTAATTTATATAAACATCTAAATTATACAATTTCTAAATAAAATAAATATGCAATTCCTTTCTTTAAAATATTGATTTCAAAAACGAGGTAAAATTTATGAGCAAAATAAAATTAATATGCTATGTATCAATCATTATATTTGTTTGCGGTTGTAATAAAGATAACGGAAATATAACAAGTTTGAAAACCGAAAATATAACAGATGTAAAGAAAGAATCTGTAAGCATAACGGATTTTAAAAATGAAAATTCGGGTGAATATACGGATAACAAAGGCAAAATAGCGACAACTACGGATAACGATTCAGCAACCGATGAAAATCCTACGGATGAATACGAATTTTTATATGGCGAATGGGTTTTTAGTGATTTGGCTTTTCCTGCGTATGTTTATTATACCGGCAATTCTTCGTCAAGTCTTAACTCCAGAGTTGAAACTTTAGGCAATAGAGTTATATTTGAGTCCGATTATATAAATGTGAATGGGGAAGTTTTTTATCACAACGGTTATTACAACTTTGATAAATCACACTATTTCGGACGATTACATAAAACTTCGTTGGTAAATTATTCCGATATGATAGATTTTTTAGAAAAAATAAATTTAGATTTTGATTCAATCAACGGAAATTCGGTAGCTGTAGATTATATCGATAAGTCCTCACCTTTGTCATATTGTTTTTATATTCTTGATGAAAATAATTTATTGCTGGAAAAAAACTTTACTTACTATTTGCTTAAAAAAGTAAATGACAACGATTTAAATGAACTTGTTGAAGAAATATCATTTCCCGAACCGGAATTTCTTTACGGCAAATGGCAAATGTTTTTAGAGTTTGAATTTGATTGGCAGGAAGGCATGAAAGTGAAAAACGATTTTGAATTTAAAGATTATATCGTTGAATATAATAAGAATTATTTTAAATCCGGTGACTTAATTATTGAAAACAAGGAAGATAATTGGATATATAACTTTACCGATTATCACGGATTCGGATTGCATTCATATCTCAAGGGTATATCGGGCACTCCGGGCGCGATGGAAACATTTGAAAATCTGCTGTCTGAGTACAATATAATTTTTTCAAAAGATTCATTAAAACAAAATATTTATTATTTTGAAAACGGCGTATGCAAGCGTATTTTAGGCGATAGTATATATTATATTAATGACGATTATGCTCTTTTAGATTATTATTATCTTGCGAAACGAATTAATTAACATCGAGAAATTGTAGGACAAATCCTGTGCGAATTTTCATCAACCCAAAATAAAAATTTAAGGATTTTTCACGAACTTTATTTATTTAAAATAACATCATTTCATCAGCTTGTTTTCCGCTTGTACAGCGTACTAAATGCGCAATGCCGTATTTCGTAACAACATGACACGGAATCGACACAGGCGCAACATGATGTGAATCGCATCAAATAAATTTTGTAGTGTTTGCATAACAATCCTTATTAAAAATTGTAATTAAAAAATTTGATATTTTATTAATTATTCTTTATAATCATAGTAGTAAGACTTCTTGGTTAAACACAATTCTTAAATCATTTGAACGAAAAATTTTTCTGTTTGAATGACAAACAAAATTATTCCGTCTCTTTGCATCGCATCTTTAAGAGTAAGACTCTGAATATTTTAAACCCCAAATTTTTATTTTAGATTTCCGCGTTTAAATATACACACTTATATAGCTTGATGTATTGATGGAAAATTTAGGAACAAATTCAATTTTTGCATTTCTTATTCGGATTAAGTCAAGACAGCATTACATTTTCTTTGAAAATATAATGCTTATTTGGTGGGGGCTTGAAACCCCCTCCAAATAAATTGTTCACCCGCCACCTAA
>JGI994J12354_10005624_pt1 | contig 10730 bp, 16 predicted proteins | sample IntmicLarv3ML3BL_FD_12354 | JGI IMG/M metagenome (IMG submission 12354)
AGTTGAACCGATATGGCTGGGCGGCCAATCCGTGGGTCTGGGTGATTGAATATGAACGGGAGGAGCAACCATGACCAGAAAATTTAAGCCCGGTGACCGGGTGCGGGTGAGACAGTGGGAGGATATGGAAACAATTCCTGCGTTTGCCCATGGCATGAGGCCGCTCTGTGGGAAAACGGCGGTCATTGAGTGCGTGGGCGGGAATGGCGTAGCACATGTGATTCCATGCGACAGTGCCAACGATCCGCTGTGGGGGTGTTTCACCTTTACACCTGACATGTTCGAACCAGCAGAGGAGGCAGAATGAAACCAGAGCGCATAGTGGACAACCTTGTGAACCTGATGGTATCGGTGCTTGTGATAAGCGTGATATGGCAAGCGCTTGAACAGATGATTTACGATGAAATCCAAGCGAGGGCTGTTGATAGTATGATTTCGATTCTTTGGATTTGTCTGGCGGTCAGAGCCTATCGGGCGGGACTAAAGGACGGATTGGAGGCATGAGTATTGAGCATCTGCAAGCGGGTGAAATCGTGTAGGTTTGGGTGCAAGATTCGGTGCGGAAATCTATGGGTCTGTGATTATCTGCTAGAGACAGGGAAGATGCGGCCGTGTCCGGCGGAGGGGTGTACGGTGTACGAGAGACGGGCGGGGAAGAGGAAGGACGGGGGAGGGTGATTCATTGACAATCCAAGACAAAAAAGAAGCATTGAAAAAATATCAGTGGATTTGCTGTGAGGTCAAGCGTTTGAGCGGCGAAATTCTGCGGTTGCAATCCATAGCAGAGAGGGCGACTACCGTGTTATCCGACATGCCAAAGGGCGGAAACCGTGAGAGTCGGCCAGTCGAAAAATCAGCCATTGCAATTGATAAGCTTAGAAACATACTGCGCACGGAGCAAAACCGACTCATAACAGAGAGGTTGCGGCTGATGGGAGCGATTAACTCGGTTGAGGATGACCGACTTAGAAGCGTTCTAAATCTCAGGTACATAGAGGATTTCACATTTGAGAAAATTGCAGTAGAATTGGAGATATCCTACCAGTGGGCTTGTAAACTTCACGGCGATGCTCTCGAAAAAATATTACTCACTTGATAGTAATTGATACTCCATCTGTGGTATAGTGCATAAGTGAAAAAACATAGAAAGAGCTGCGTCATTGGCGTGGCTCTTTTGATTTGGAGGCAACGGAACGGAGGTGGGCCCGTGGCATTGAACGAACGACAGATACTATTTGTAGATGAACACATAAAACTGCATTGTAGAAGCGCAACACAAGCGGGAATCAACGCCGGATATAGCCGAAAATCGGCGCATGCTCACGTTCACAAGTTGCTGAAAAATGCTGAAATCCAAACATTGATTGCAGAACGAAAAAACCAACTGCGGCAACGGCTTCAAGAGGAGTTCATCTTCGACGCTCTATGCGCTCGAGAAACTATGAATAGAATCCTGAAAGACGAAAATGCAAGCGACCGGGACAAAATCACCGTTGCAAGGGATTTCTTAGATAGAGCTGGCTTCAAAGCGTCGGACAAAGTGGAACTATCCGGGGCCATCGCCACAAACCCATTTGCAGGTCTTACTACGGAGGAATTGCGTCGGCTGGCGGGCGTGCCATGATTGCTCCTGAAATTATCCTCGGAGCTAAAGCGGAGTTGGCGAGGCGGGATTTCTTCGAATACTGCGCCTTGAAGGCACCTGACTTTTACAAGCGGGAACGTCGTTTTTTGGTTGATTTCTGCAACCAATTTCAGGAATTCAGCGAATCAGACGATAAAGTCATGATTGTGAATATGCCGCCCCGGCATGGCAAGAGTCGCACTGCATCCTATTTCGTGGAATGGCGGCTCGGGCACAACATTCACGAAAAAATTATGACTGGCTCGTATAATGAAGTTCTTTCCACGACATTTGCAAAGGGTGTTCGAAATGCCATTTCAGAAGTAAAGGCCGATGCAAGTCGGATTGTCTATTCTGATATCTTCCCTGACACAAAAATCAAGCATGGCGACGCTGCTATGAATCTGTGGAGTCTGGAGGGTGGGTATAACAACTATCTGGCCACATCACCCACAGGAACGGCCACGGGCTTTGGCGCAAGCATCCTGATTATAGATGACCTCATAAAGTCTGCCCTGGAGGCTAACAATGCCGAGGTGCTGGAAAAGCATTGGGAATGGTTCACAAACACTATGATTTCCCGTCTGGAGGAAGGAGCTAAAGTCATCATTGTCATGACTCGATGGCATAGCGAGGACTTGGCGGGCCGGGCGCTTAAGCATTACGCAGAGCGGGGTGCAAAGATACGACACATCGTTTACAAGGCGCTTCAGGATGATGGCTCTATGCTTTGTCCCGAAATCCTCTCACTGGAATCATATCAGGAAAAAGTGAGTGCCATGGGCGCAGACATCGCATCTGCGAACTACCAGCAAGAGCCGATTGACATTAAGGGGCGGCTCTACAGCTCTTTCAAAACTTATGAAAAGCTGCCAATGGATGACAAGGGGAATCTGCTCTTCACGATGGTGCAAAATTACACAGACACTGCCGACACTGGTGATGATTATCATTGCAGCATTGATTATGGTGTGTACAACAGGGAAGCCTACATCCTGAATGTGCTGTATACCAAAGCCCCGATGGAGGAAACCGAGCCCGCTACGGCAAAAATGATGCACGATGACGGCGTGAATTTAGCTGACATTGAGAGCAACAATGGTGGGCGAGGATTTGCACGTTCTGTGGAGCGTATTTTGAAGGAAAAATTTCAGTCGAACAAAACAACGGTACGGTGGTTCCACCAGTCGAAGAACAAAAAGGCCCGGATTTTGTCAAATGCCACTTGGGTGATGGAGCACGTTTATTTCCCCACTAACTGGCGTGACAGGTGGCCTGAATACCATGATGCAATGATTCGATACCAGCGAGAGGGGAAGAATAAGCATGATGATGCTCCGGACTGCACCACGGGCATTGCAGAAAAGATTGAAGCAGGAAAGCTATTTGATTTTGATTAGAGGTGAAGGATTTGTTTAGGTTCACAGAAACCGAGCGCGTGAATGATTTGGTGGTGAAAGGTGCTGCGGAGCGCCTGACCGACGAGGGATTTATTGTAAATGAAATAAGGACATTTTTGGCATCACCAAAACGCAGAGCCATGCTTGATGGCGAGAAATATTATCGTGGAGAGCATGATATACTGAAGCGTCAGCGCCTAGTTATTGGGCCGGGTGGCAAGTTGAACCCTGTGGAGAATTTGCCGAATAATCGCATCGTGGACAATCAGTATAAAAAAATGGTCGCACAGAAGGGAAACTATCTACTTGGGCAGCCGTTTACGCTTCAGGGCGAAAATGAATCATACGTGGAAATCTTGAAGAAAATATTCGATAAACGATTTCGCCGCCTACTAAAAAATGTTGGCAAAGATTCGCTGAATTGTGGCATCGGATGGCTGTTTGTTAATTACAATGATCTAGGGGACTTAGCTTTCAAACTCATTAAGCCATTTGAGCTTATTCCAGGGTGGCGTGACTCGGCGCACACGGTGCTAGATTACGCTATTCGAATCTATGAAGCGATTGTTTACGAGGGGAAAAATGAAAACATTGTTCAAAAGGTTGAAGTTTATGACGATTCTGGTGTCCACCGCTTTGTTTTAGACGGAACCCGCCTGCTCCCCGACCATGACCCTGCGCTCGGCATTATCTCGCACGAACCTTACTTCACTGTGACAGAAGGAGATGATGTGGAGGCATATAACTGGTCGAAAATTCCTTTTGTTCCATTCAAGTACAATGACGAAGAAATTCCGCTGATAAACAATGTGAAATCGCTGCAAGACGGGCTGAATATTATCGTTTCAAACTTCCAAAACAACATGGAGGAGGACACCCGGAACACAATTCTTGTCTTGGTGAACTATGATGGCCAAGACCTGGGTGAATTCCGGCGAAATCTCGCAACTTATGGTGCCGTGAAGGTGAAAACTGTGGATGGTGCCGCTGGCGATGTGCAGACACTACAAGTTGAAGTGAATGCAGAAAATTATAAGGCCATTATCGAAATCTTCAAGAAAGCAATCATTGAAAATGCCATGGGGTATGATGCCAAAGATGATCGTTTGGGCGGGAATGCAAACCAAATGAACATCATGTCTATGTATAGCGATATTGATTTGGACGCAAACGAAATGGAGACGGAATATCAAGCGTCTTTCGAAGAATTGCTGTATTTCGTCAACCTGCATTTAGCAAATACTGGGGTCGGTGACTTTGACAGAGAAGATTTAGAGGTTATCTTTAATCGTGATATGCTGATTTCTGAAAGCGACATCATCGAAAATATTCAAAAGTCAGTTGGAATTTTGTCTGACAAAACCTTAGTGGCCCAGCATCCATGGGTAGAAGACGCTTCTGTTGAATATGAGCGATTGAAAAGGCAGGGGGAAGAGAGCGTGAATGAGTATGCTGGGGCGTTTCCACTACAGCCGGAGGTAAAGTCGGATGAAGAACGCTGAATATTGGCGGCGCAGGTTTGAGGCCGTTGAGCAATTATCTATCGACAGCGGCAGTAGCTACCTCGCACGGGCAGAGAAAGAGTTTGCACAGGCATCCCGGCGTGTTGGGCAAGAAATTGCATCTTGGTATGAGCGGTTTGCCGTAAACAATTCAGTTTCAATGGCAGACGCAAGGAAGTTGCTGACTTCCGGTCAGTTGCAAGAGCTGAAATGGTCGCTAGAAGACTATATTAAATATGGGCAGGAAAACGCTTTAAACGGCCAATGGATTCGGCAACTCGAAAATGCGTCTGCGAGGGTGCACATCAGCCGCCTGGAGGCGTTGCAGCTTGAAATTCAACAGCAGGCCGAGGCTTTATATGGGAACCAGCTTGACGGCCTTGACGGCTTAGTCCGAAAAATCTATTCAGACGGATACTATCATTCAGCTTTCGAGATACAGAAAGGGTTCAATATAGGCTGGGATTTGACGCCGATAAACCAAAAGCAAATCGAAAAGGTAATGTCAACTCCGTGGACGCTTGATCGGCAAACCTTCAGCGATAGGATTTGGACGCAGAAGCAAGCCTTGATTGGCAAAGTTCAAACCGAGCTGACGCAGGGGATGATTCGAGGGGACGCCCCCGATGCTGCAATCAAGGCCATATCCGACCAGTTCGGCGTATCAAAGCGGCAGGCTGGGCGGCTGGTGATGACGGAAAGCGCCTATTTTGCGTCGGAGGCGCAGCGAGAGGCCTTTTCGATGCTGGGTGTGGAGCGGTTTGAGATTGTGGCCACGCTGGACAATCACACCAGTGCCCTGTGTCAATCCTTAGACGGAATCGTGGCTGACATGAGGGACTATGAGCCGGGCGTGACAGCGCCTCCGTTCCACCCCTGGTGCCGGAGCGTAACAGCTCCATACTTTGATGATGATTTTGGCGAGCGCATTGCACGAGGCGAGGGCAACGAAACATATTATGTACCTTCTGATATGGCATATGGACATTGGTATAGCAAGTTTGTGGAGCCGAGTGTAGTCACTGAATTTGACAAAGAGGTCATCATTAGATATGTAGGCGGCGGGTCTTATGCCTTGAACGGAAAACTGCGAGAAGGCGTGCGTTTAACTAAAGATGAAAGCAGTTGGGTTGAGCGGCTGAATTTAGCATTATCAAAAATGCCGGATTATAGCGGGGATGTCCAGCGGGCGCTCTTGATTGGCGACAAAGACGATTTGACAGAATTCCTTTTGAGGCATACAATTGGAAATGAACTAGAATATCCTGCATTTACATCGTTTTCGAAGTTGAGCAGTTATAATTCAGATGCAAATATCCAAATGTTTGTCATCAGCAGAAACGGAAAGGACATTTCCACAATTAACGCAGGCGAGCAAGAAGTGCTTTACCCGACAAATAGCAGATTTTCGATTGTGAACTATCGGCTTAGCGGAGGTGTGCATTATATTTTGCTGGAGGAGTTGTGATGGATGAAAAGAAATTGTTTTCTGACGAGCGCTGGAATGACACGTCTTTGCCAAAGGTCATCGGCCACAGAGAGTTGACGTCAGAGGATAAAAAACGAGCAGAAGAATTCTGGCAACGAATTGAAGAGCGCAAGAAAAAAAGTGAGGAAACCGTCTGAAAGGGCGGTTTTTTCATGCAAAATAATCGAAGCGTCCGAAATGGACACTTTTATTATACCCAAAATGCGCCCGATTTGGTATTTCCGGGGCGGTAAAGCGGAAAGACAAAAAGGCGTGGTCGTGCCACGGAAAATAAACGGATTTTGAAAGGAAGATTAAACCATGGATAAGAATGAACTGATTAAGTTGGGTTTGGAAGAAGAAACAGCAGATAAGGTTATCAAGCTTCACAAAGACACGATTGACGGAGCGTTCGTTACAAAGACCCGTTTCAACGAGGTGAACACGGAGCTTGGAACCCTGAAAACCACATTAGCTGATCGGGATGGCCAGTTGGAAAAACTGAAAAACTCCACTGGTGATGTGGAAGTGTTGAAGCAGCAGATTATTGATTTGCAAGCGCAAAATACGAAGGTGGCTGACGCTCATGCTGAAGAAATTAAGCAGTTAAAGATCAACGCTGCAGTGGATGCGGCCTTGACAGCAGCGAACTCCAAAAACAACAAGGCAATTCGTGCGTTACTCGAAGATGTGTTGGAAAAGGCAGAGATGTCCGATGACGGGACAGTGAAGGGCCTTGCCGACGCAATCAAAAAGCTGACCATCGCCGAAGATTCTAAATTCTTATTTGAGACGGAAGCTAAAAAGACTATAAAGGGCGCTGTACTTGCTGAAACAGGAAACGATGGCCCTGACAGCAAGATTGATGCTTCGAAAATGAGTTATGAGGAATTATCGGCGTGGATGGCCGGAAATCCCGGAATGGAGATTTAAAAATTGAAAGGATGAACCCAAATGGCAAGATTTGATAGTAAAGTATTTAACCCGCAGGCATTTGGAAAGTACATTGACACAATCCCCCGTATTCGCTTGAACGAGCTGATTCGTTCCCGTGCACTTCGCCCCAATAGCCAAATCCGCAGCGCCTTCGCAAACCAGACCGGCGTTGTGTATGCCACACTACCCCTGTTTGGCCGTCTTGGCGGTGCGCCGCAGAACTATGACGGCGAAACTGATATCGTCGCCGAGAAGACATCCACCTATGACCGCAGCGTCGTCGTTGTTGGTCGTGCGAAGGCTTGGGTGGAGCGTGATTTTTCGGAAGACATCACTGGTGGCGTTGGCTTTATGAGCAACGTCGCACGGCAGGTATCGGAGTATTGGGAAGATGTTGATCAAGACACGCTGATTAATGTTCTGAACGGTATTTTCGCCATGACCGGCACCGATAATGCTGCATTTGTCACGAATCACACCATGGACATTTCCGACGCTGCAAATCCGAAGGTTGCTCCTGAAACCCTGAACAACGCTATTCAGCAGGCGAGCGGAGACAAGAAGCGGGCTTTTTCGCTGGCGGTCATGCATAGCGCAGTAAGCACGAATCTTGAAAATCAGGGCTTGCTTGAATTCATGAAGTATAACGATGCACAGGGTATCCAGCGTGACCTTCCTATTGCTACATGGAACGGAAGAACAGTGCTTGTGGATGATCACATGCCGACTGTTGACGTTGGTGGCGGTGAGATGAAGTACACCACTTACATTCTGGGCGACGGAGCTTTTGACTTTGAGAACGTTGGCGTGGAAAATCCCTATGAGATGGACAGAGACCCTGCAAAGTTTGGTGGTCAGGATTACTTGTACACTAGACAGCGCAAAGTCTTTGCACCGTTCGGCATCAGCTTTACAAAGTCTGCAATGGCCACGAATTCCCCCACTTCTGCGGAGCTGGAAACCGCCGCAAACTGGACACTGGTCAACGATACTGTGAAGCCTATCGCTCACAAGTCCATTCCCATTGCTCGTCTGATTTCGAAAGGTTAAGGTGAGCTTATGTATACAGAAGCCATGCTGAAAGTGCTGAAGAAGGGTGATTTGGTACAAATCGCCACGGACGCTGGAATTGAATTGCCGGAAGGGGCCACTGTTCCTGTGATCACAGCTATGATTCTCGAAAAAGGCGTTCCGGCTCCAGAGGTTGAGCCGGAGGAAGTGGATGGTTTCCCGAAGCATCCAAAGGATTACTTCATGGCGTCTCACTGGTATGCCCATAAGCGGGATATGTTGGATAAACTGCTGGATGACGAGAAGGAATATTCCTTCCCCATGGTTGAAAAAATGCTAAACAGGTAAGGGGGTGGCGTTCATGCTGGAAGATGTGAAATTGCGTCTGGCCTCGTTTGGATATACAGTCGTTGATGGTGACAGCTGGGTGTTGGATTTTGTGATTGATAAAGTTACGAATCACATCAAAAACAGCTGCAACATTACGGAAATCCCGGACGGTTTGAAGGAAGTTGCTGTTGACATGGTTGTTGGCGAATTTTTGAAGGGCAAAAAGGGCACCGGACAACTCGACGAAAGCGAAATCTTGGCATCGGATGCGGTCACTACAATCAAGCTTGGCGATACGAATGTGCAGTTTGACGCCGCAGCATCAAGTTCCGTGCAGTTGGAAGCCTTGATTGCGTACCTTCTACGGGGCTATGGTGCTGATCTGGTTACATACAGGAGGCTTAAATGGTAAAGCGCATGTTGAAGGCCAGAAAGGCCATAGAGAGCCTGTATGAAGGGGCGTGTACGGTTTATGTGAAACAGAAATCCGTTGACCTTGATACAGGTGAAACCGTATTCACGGATGCAGTGGAAATCTTAAATGAGCCGTGCAGATTGTCATTTTCCAGCATCGCACCCACCACCAGCGGCCATGCGGCACAAGTGAGCCAGTCGGTGAAACTGTTCATTCGTCCCGGCCTGACAGTTCCAGCGGGAAGCAAGATTGTTGTGACACAAGTGGGAGTGACGCAGGACTATAAGCAGTCCGGCGAAGCGGCTCGTTACGTTACACATCAAGAAATTCCGTTGGAACTGATGGAAAGGTGGGCTTGACTTGGGGAAGGGTGGCATGCAGGGGTTTGACAAGCTGCAAAAGCAAATTGAAAAGCTGAATCAACAGCTGGACGATGCGCAGGTTGAAGCATTCTGTCAAGCCTTGGCGAAAGAGCTTGCCGCTCGTCTGCTGGCGCAGGTCATCAAAAGAACGCCTGTGGGCGTATATGGAAAAGAAACGGGTAAAAATGGCGGCACGCTGCGTCGTGGTTGGACGGCTAAGAGCGAATCGGAAGCTATGGGCGGTACTGGTCCAAATGTCGCAGGATATGTCCAAAGCTTGACTGTGACGAAATCCGGTAACGCCTACGAAATTGAAATTGTAAACCCTGTGTCTTATGCCTCTTATGTGGAATACGGACACAGACAGGAGCCGGGGCGGTTCGTTCCGGCAATTGGAAGGCAACTAAAGAAGGCGTGGGTGGAAGGGCGGTTCATGCTGACGATTTCCGAAAAGGAGATTCAGCAGCAAGCGCCGAACGTGCTTGAAAAGAAACTAAAAAAATTCTTGGAGGATGTGTTGAATGTTACATGAAATTATGAAGGGTATATCCCGGAAGCTGAAATTGACATTTGGCGAGGGTTTTGAAGTTTACTTTTCAAAAGAAGTGCGGCAGGGTGTAGAGGAACCTGCTTTTTTTATTGCTTGGATTACGTCCACACAGCGGCACATGATTGATGATCGTTGGGAGCTGCGAAGCAGCTTTGACGTCCACTATTTCCCCGCTGAAGACGGCAGCAATACGGAGTTGGTGGAAACGGGAAGGCGTTTGTTTGAAGAACTGGAATTTGTAGAGCTGCTAAACGGCGATTTGGTGCATGGAACAGAGATGCGACAGGAAACCATGGATGGCGTTCTACATTTTTTCGTTGATTACAATGTCTTCCTGCTGCGTATAGCAGATGAAATCCCCATGGAAACCATGGACTTGACCCAATTAACGACAGGATGAAGGGGATGAATGTATGACAAAGACCATTGTGAAATTTAACAAGGCCAAAATTCTGAAAATGCAGCGCTACGCAGGCAGGGTTGACGCCTTAACGGTGCTACTAAAAGACCAGGCATACAGTCTGGCAGAAGTAGACACGATTTTGAAAGGCTTTATGAAAGGCAAGGTGAAATAAATGGCGCTTGGCGGCGGCGTATGGACTACGCAAAATAAGATTCTTCCCGGCAGCTACATTAACTTCATTTCAGCGGCAAGGGCAACGGTTACGCTTTCGGAACGTGGCGTAGCAGCTATGCCCCTGATGCTGGATTGGGGCGCTGACGATGAAATTTTCAGCGTGACCACAGCAGAATTCTTTGAGAAATCCAGAGTCATTTTTGGTTATGACTTCGCTCATTCGAGCATGAAACCCATGCGGGATTTGTACAAAAATATTCGCTTGGGGCATTTTTATCGCATGAACGGCAACGGAACTAAAGCTGAAAACAGTCTTGCGACAGCTAAATATTCCGGCATCCGTGGCAACGCACTTACAATTATCGTAGAGAAAAACGAAGCTTTTGAAACCGGAACCAATGAAATCTACGATGTGACCACTACGCTTGAAAGCGTGGTCGTGGATGCGCAGATGGCCGTCAAGGTGATGGCAGACTTATTGCCCAACGCTTGGGTGAATTGGAAGCCTACAGCCACACTTGCGGCTACAGCAGGCGAGCCGCTGACTGGCGGGGG
>JGI994J12354_10005625_pt1 | contig 10729 bp, 12 predicted proteins | sample IntmicLarv3ML3BL_FD_12354 | JGI IMG/M metagenome (IMG submission 12354)
ATAATTAGCCAAAGGCTATTATCGTTTTTTACTGTTTTAAAGGCGCTCCACTTCTTGCGAAGCTTCGCTGTTCTTTATTTCTGAAATCTCATTTTTGTTTTCTTTATATAGAAAACTTTAGAATTTTCAAGGTTATTTTTCACTGTTCAGTTATCAATGTTCATTGTTTCTTTGCTTTGGTCAGCTCAATTATTCTATCATACTTGCTTTTTCTTTGTCAACAAGTTTTTCAAATTTTTTACAAACTTTTTGAAGACCAACGGAGAAGGAGGGATTTGAACCCTCGCGCCGCTATTAACGACCTACTCCCTTTCCAGGGGAGCCCCTTCAGCCACTTGGGTACTTCTCCCAGTATAAGCTGATGTTTACTATCTTTCCATATAAAAACCACCAGCCAATAAGTTGGTGGGTTTTACAAACGGAGAAGGTGGGATTCGAACCCACGGTCCCTTTCGGAATCACTGGTTTTCAAGACCAGCTCCTTAAACCACTCGGACACCTCTCCATATGTGTGCTTGACTATTTTATCCTAGTTTCATCCACTTTGTCAAGTACTTTGTTTTACTTTTTTTATCATGTTTTTTAACTTTTTGCGACAAAAACATTTTATCATTATAAGATATGCATGTCAACATTTTTTTGCTTCTATGAACACATTTCTAACACATTTTCAAACTACCCCTAAATTCTGATACCTTTTGACGAAAACCTCTGCAATTTCCAAATCCTCTGGAGTCGTTATTTTAATGTTCTCATATCCGCCCCATACAAGTTGTACTGCTTCTTTTATATATCTTTCAAAAACCATTGCGTCATCAGTGATGCCATCTATCTTCCCAGTGCTTTTTTCTTCCATGAGATTATCATACGCATTCCTTATCTTTTTATATGAGAACACTTGCGGCGTCTGCACACACCAAACATTTTCCCTTTTCGGGGTGGATTGTATGACATCATTTGGATCCGCTATTTTCACAGTATCTTTACTTTTCACACCGACAACACACGCACCTGTTTGTTTCACATTCTCATAAGCAGACTTTAATATCTCTTCTTTTATAAAGGGACGTGCACCATCATGTATAAACACATATGTGCAATCTTTGATGGTTTTTAATCCCATATAAACAGAATCATAACGTTCTTTGCCACCAGTTATAATATTTTTTACTTTTGTCATCTTGTATTTTTCTATTATTTCTGTTTTACAATATTCTATATCTTCCTCCGCAGTTACCAGAATAATTTCATCTATGATGTTGCTTTTTTGAAAAGCATAAAGACTATAGTACAATATCGGTTTGTTCGCCAGTAAAAGATATTGCTTTTTGATATCGGTATTCATTCTTTTGCCCTGACCAGCCGCCAGCACTATCGCAACTCTTTTTTCTGCTTTCATCATCGCTCTCCTATTTTTAAATTCGGTACTGCATTCAGATCCAGTCCATGTCTTGTACCGTTTTGATATTCATAGTATGCTGCCACACCTATCATTGCCGCATTGTCTGTACAAAAAATGGGGGACGGTGTATAAAATTGAATGCCTCGTTCTTTGCATTCTTTTTCTAGGGTCGCTCTTAACGCGCTGTTGGAAGCTACTCCACCTGCTAATGCAAATTTATTAATGCCGCATTCCGCTATTGCTTTTAAGGATTTTTCAGCTAATACGTCTACAACTGCTTTTTGAAAAGAAGCTGCTATATCCGCTTCATGGATTGGCTCATTTTTCATCTTACAACCGTTAATATGGTTTAAAACGGCTGATTTCACTCCACTGAAGCTAAAATCAAATGGAGCATCTGCAATTTTCCCTTGCGGAAATTTAATCGCATGAGCGTTACCTGTTTTCGCTATTTTATCTATTTTAGGTCCGCCAGGATAGCCTAGACCAATCGCTCTCGCCACTTTGTCAAATGCTTCCCCTGCTGCATCATCTCTAGTTTTTCCGATAATGCTATATTTTCCATAATCTTGAACTTGTACTAGATGAGTATGTCCTCCTGATACCACCAGACAGATAAAGGGTGGTTTTAAATCTAAATTTTCAATATAATTGGCACTAATATGCCCCTCTATATGATGCACCCCAATTAAAGGGATTTTCTTTGCATAGCTGATTGCCTTTGCATGGGCAACACCTACTAAAACTGCTCCTACTAATCCGGGACCATAAGTGACTCCAATTACATCAATATCATCTAATGTTGCTTTGGCTTCAATTAAGGCTTCTTCAATTACTTGATTAATTTTTTCGATATGCTTTCTGGAGGCTATTTCCGGAACCACACCGCCATATATTTTATGCAGCTCTATTTGCGAAGAAATCACATTGGACAGCACTTCTCTTCCATTTTTCACAACGGAAGCCGCAGTTTCATCACAAGAGGTCTCGATTGCCAATATTAAAATATCTTTTTTTTCCATATCCAATAATTACTCCTCTTCAAATGCTAACTCTATTGTTTTCCCATCTTTGCCCGCTACTGCTCTTGGAAATATAGCACGTATCCGCTCCATGTATTCTTCTGGACGATTTAAAGAGGGGCTGTAATGCGTCAGCCACATTTGCTTAACATCAGCTTCCTGTGCTAGTTTTGCCGCCTCTTGAAAAGTCATATGTTTATGTTCTAAAGCATTGCTTTCTTTTCCATCTTCTCCGTACATTCCCTCGCAGACAAATAAATCCGCTTCTTTTGCACTTTCTACAATGGATTTGGTCGGTCTGGTATCTGTTGTATAGGTTACTTTTAGTCCTTTTCGGGCTTTTCCAAGTACCATTTCGGGAGTGTATACCTTGCCATCTTCTTCTATTGTATTACCTTTTTGAAGTTTATTCCAATAATGCCGTGGGATTCCTTGTGCAGTTGCTTCCTCCACTTGGAATTTGCCAATGCGGTCTATTTCTATATTGTATCCATAGCATGTAACTCTATGGTTTACTTTAAATGCCCGGATTCGATATCCGTTTAAGGATATCACTTGCTCTGGTTCTGTTATTTCTATAAATTTCAATTCAAAAGGTAATTCTGGTGCGATTATTCTCAAGGAGTTCACAATTTTTTCCAATCCTTTGGGACCTATTAGGGTCACTGGTTCTGTTCTTTCAGCATTGCCCATCGTCAACAAAAAACCGGGAAGCCCTCCGATATGATCCGCATGAAAATGAGTAAAGCAAATAACATCTATCGGCTTTACACTCCAACCTTTTTCTCGCACTGCAATCTGGGTTCCCTCACCGCAATCAATCAGTATGCTGCTGCCATTATACCGTGCCATCAGAGCAGTCAACCATCTATAGGGCAGAGGCATCATTCCGCTTGTCCCCAATAAACATATATCTAGCATTTTTTTTCCTCTTTTTTCTATAAAATCGCTTTTATTCTAACACACTTCTTTATTCGGTACAAGGTTATGCGCTCAAACTTTGCAATTAAAAAAACCTTAGTTTTAGAATGTTCATGCTAAAACTAAGGGCTTATATCAATTGTACTTTATATGAGTTCGATTTGGCTTGTCTGCTCCACTGGTATAACAAAGTTACTAACTATTTTGTCATAACATTTTTCGCAGAGGTCAAAGGAATGTCTGTCTCCATCTTTACCTGAAAAATATCCCCATTCATGGTCAATAGATAAAACCCCTTCGCCTGGCATTCCTGATATTATTTCTATTTTTTTTCCACATGAATTACAGCTTATTTCCTTTATTTCATATTGTGACTGTATAACTTTACGCATATGATTTTCCTCCCTCATTTGACAGTTTTCTTATCACATGCCTATTATACTAAATATTTCGACAAAGATATAGTGGTATTATTTTCTTTTCCACATAATCATTCCGTCTTCAACTGGTTTCTCATAAAAGTTTTTGCGAATTCCCTCAATCTCAAAGCCTAATTTCTGATATAATTGAATTGCTGCTTGATTGCTTTTTCTCACTTCTAAAGTATGAGCCTTAACCCCTTTTAGAGCTGCTTGTACAAATAGTTCTTGCAATAATCGGGCAGCGATGCCTTTTCTTCTATGATGAGCCTTAACCGATACATTGGTGATTTCACCCTCATCGAAGAAAAACCACTCTCCACAATATCCCTGTATTTCTTCTGCCTCTACCGCCACTAGATATGTGATATTCTCTTTTTCTAACTCATTGATAAATCCTTTTTCTGACCAAGGGCATGAAAAATTTTCTTTTTCGATTGCAATTATTTGTGGCAAATCTTGTACTTTCATTGTTCTAATTTTCATTCTTTTTGTGCTTCTTTCTCTATTTGTTCTCTTTCCGCTTGTGAAAGTCGCAAATATTCTGGCTGATGTTCGGCGGCTGTCTGTATCTTCCCCGCTTTTATGTATTGCAAACCCAATGTCGCTACTGCTCCTGCCCTTTGTCTGCTCATATGCGGCGGTGCAAAGGTATAAGGAACTGTCATTAGTGTTTTTAATGCTTCGCTATGAACGGGAACACCATCTCCTAAGAATATCACTTCTTTTTCCAGATGATTTAATTTTTCTGCTATTTCTTGTATGGATACTGCCATCTGTGGTGTTAAGATGGTGAATTGATTTTCGATAAATGTATAAATGCCTGTATATACTTGGCTTCTTCTAGCGTCCATTATCGGACATATTATTTTTTCAGTGCCGTACAGATTAAATGCTAAACCATCTACGGTCGGTACAGCTATCAACGGCTTGTTTAAAGCCTGACCCAATCCCTTGGCGGTCGCACTGCCAATTCGTAAGCCAGTAAAGGAACCTGGACCGGCGGATATGGCTATCGCCTCTAAAAGTTCTAAATCTAAGTCTATCATTTTGACTATTTCATCTATCATTGGCAAAAGAGTTTGGGAGTGGGTTTTCTTATAGTTTACTGTATATTCTGCTATCATTTCATTTTCATCAACAACGGCAACTGTCGCTACTAACCCTGAGCTGTCAATTCCTAGTATCCTCATTTATAATGCTCCTTTTTCCTGAATTTCTATATGGCGATAATCAAAACCTTTTTCTACATTTTTGCTGATGGTGATTTGTGTGTATTTATTCGGCAAAATTTCTTCAATTAAATTTGCCCATTCTATTAAGGTGACACCGTTTCCATAGAAATAATCTTCGTACCCTATCTCTTCCATTTCTTCCACGTCGCTGATACGATATACATCATAATGATAAAACGGCAAACGTCCATCTTCATAAATTTGAATGATCGTGAATGTTGGGCTGGTGATGGTCTCACAAATTCCCAAGCCTTTCGCTAATCCTTGTGTAAATACAGTCTTGCCCACACCTAGTTCACCAATCAGAGTATATACCTCTTTGCCCACCGCTTGTTGACCAAGACTAAATCCCAAGTCAAAGGTTTCGGCAGCACTATTTGTTTCTATAATCATGTTCGTCCTCACTATCTTTTAAAAATGCAAGTGGATCACCGGTTGTATTGATAAAATGCATCAGCATATAGGCACACATAATTGCTATTTTTTCTTCTTTTAAAATTCGTGCCGCTTCTGTTCTATCTACCAGAACTACTTCTAATTCTTCGCTGGCTTCTAATCCTTTGATGGTTGGATTGCCGCTGGCATAACCATATATGGTTCCGCAACTCTCATCGGTCATTCCGATAGTGGTGAATTGCGGTCTTTGATACATTTCATGACAATTCACAACCTGTAAATCCAGACCCGTTTCTTCTTTTAATTCTCTAATTCCTGCTTGCTTGAAGTCTTCTCTTTCTTCTACTAATCCTGCTGGAAATTCATATATATAATCATCTATGGTATAACGATATTGNTTTACCAGAACAAGTTTATCTTTGTTTTCTCCGTATACGGAATATATTAATACACCATCCGCTTTATTTTTTTTAGTGTTGATTTTCAAATTTTCTACTTGTTTTATTCTGGATGCTAGAAAATAGGAAAACGGTTTGCCCTTGGTGTTACGGGCATCTAGTTCATATAGATTTACATAAGGTGTATTTGTCAATTTCGTTATTTTTTTTATTTTCTCCATACTATCTCCTGTATTCTCTATTTTATTTTGGTTTTATTATATCACTATTTTATTCTTTTATATAGTTGTCTTTTTGTTTATTTTATTTTTAAAATGGGGCTGAGCGGTTTATATAGGAATGCACAAATAATGGTTACTATCGTTCCTTTTATGATATTAAACGGCACCACTGCAAATATGATAAATGTTGGCAAATCAGTAATCCATTTATTCACTGCTGAACCCATTCCTATTAATGTACTCATTGGCATATTGTATGCTGCTGCGTAAAAGGGGAGTAATAGAAAAGCATTAAAAAGACCGCCTATGATAATCATGCTTAGAATACCAATAACTAAACCAATCATGGCGTTTTTGCGTGAACGCTTTATTTTATACATAATCCCCGGTGGTATGATCAAGGCACAGCCGATTACAAAGTTGGCTAATTCTCCTATTCCAGCGGTTGAACTGCTTTGCGTTATTATTTTTATTATATTTTTTAAAAACGCTATTAATATCCCCGCTACTGGCCCCATCGCCAAACTTCCAATTATCACCGGAATTTCGCCTAGGTCAATTTTGTAAAATGGGGGTAGAAACCATAAGGGAAAATCCCACATCATTAATACAGAACCTGCCGCTGCCAACATTGCCACTTGTACCAAATACCTTGTATTGATTTTTTGTTTGTTTTGTTTTGTTTCTTTATTCATCTTGTTCTCCTTTTTTATGAAAGGATTTTGCTCGGAGTATGATATTATATGCTTTAAAATAAATAAAAAACCACGACTATATTTTTATATATAATCGAGGCTATCGCATACAATACTATACTTTCATTTTGTTCTCTCTTGCATCCAGACTTTACTGTCGGTTTTGGAATCCTTGCTTATGATTTATATTTAACTTTCATAAGAGTCACCAAATCAACCACTATTAAGTGGGTCGCGGACTTTACCGCCGGTCGGGAATTCTTGCTTATGATTTATATTCAGCCCTCATAAGAGTCACCCTGCCCCGAGAATACCTTTATTTATTTTTCTTTTTTATCTTATTACACCAAGTTGGGGATTGTCAAGTTATATTCTTATAATTGCTGTTTGTAATATCCGAAACTATAAAGTGATAAGGAGTAACTAAATTCTTCGATATTTATGATTTTGTATTGAAAACTCAAATTTATTTTCCACATATGTCATTTGTAATGCTCTTATTGATTTTGTGTTCTTTGTATGTTATAATCAGTTTTGGAGAACACCATATCAGGGTGGTCATCCTCTCTCATCGTTTTTTAGCAGTATCTGAAAGATAATGAGAAGAGGTTTTGTAATCTCTTCTACTGTTTATGAAGAAGGGGATATTATGCAAAATTTTGTATTTGTAGTTTGGATGTTACGTGAACTTGTGCTAGTTATTATAGCTTGCCTAGAGTACATAGATAACAAAAGAAGTACAAAAAAATCTGCCCTGATCGACACATCAGAGCAGACTAATGAAATAATCTAGTTTTCACTGAGAGGTCACCGCCCATTAGAGTGGTATGGTGTTCTCTTTTTTATATAATAGCAAATAATTGAGTGAAAGTCAATAATTCTATTTTTATCTGATATAGTTTAAATTATCATTGTCAACTGTATTCTTTTTTTACTCAAATCAACACTCATCACTTTCACTTCCACAATATCCCCCACACTCACCACTTCTAACGGGTGTTTAATGAACTTTTTATTAGTCAACTGTGATATATGAACCAGTCCATCCTGATGTACACCGATATCCACAAATACGCCGAAATCAATTACATTTCTGACGGTTCCTTTTAATATCATACCATCTTTTAAATCTTCCATCTCCAATACATCTGTGCGCAAGATTGGTTTTGGCATTTCATCACGAGGATCTCTTGCCGGTTTTTCTAATTCTTTTATAATATCTCTTAGGGTAATTTCACCAATTTCTAATTCTTCTGATAACTGTTTGTAATCTTTTACTTGTTTGGATATGCCAGTTAATCCACCACCGAGAATATCTTTTCTATCATAATCTATTTTGACTAATAACATTTCTGCTGCCTTGTAGCTCTCTGGGTGAACGCTGGTCGCATCTAGCGGTTCTTTCCCACCTGTAATTCTCATAAAACCAGCACATTGTTCAAACGCTTTAGGCCCTAATTTTGCTACTTTTAATAGTTCCTTACGACTTTTGAACATACCATTTTCTTCTCGATAAACAACAATGTTTTTGGCAATCACTTTGCTTATCCCAGAAATATACTCCAACAAAGAAGCGGATGCGGTGTTCAAATCCACTCCAACTTTATTTACACAATCTTCTACCGTACCTGATAGGGCTTCTGATAGTTTCTTCTGATTCATGTCATGCTGATATTGTCCTACCCCTATAGATTTTGGATCTATTTTTACTAATTCTGCGAGAGGGTCTTGCAAACGTCTCGCTATTGATGCCGCACTTCTTTGTCCCACATCGAAGTTTGGAAATTCTTCGGTCGCTAACTTACTCGCTGAGTATACGGAGGCACCAGCTTCATTTACAATAATATATTGTACATTTTCGGATATTTCTTTTAGTAACTCTACGATGATAATTTCCGATTCCCTTGAAGCGGTTCCATTTCCAACTGAAATTAATGTGATGCCATATTTTTTGATAAATTTCTTCACAGTATCTTTTGCTGCTGCAATTTTCGCTTCCGATGTCGGTGCGGTCGGGTATACAACTACGGTATCTAGTACTTTCCCTGTTGTATCCACAACTGCTAGTTTACAACCTGTTCTAAAGGCCGGATCCCACCCTAAGACCACTTGACCTACGATTGGAGGCTGCATTAACAACTGAGATAGATTTTTCTGGAAGACCAAAATTGCGCCATCTTCCGCTTTTTCGGTTAGGTCATTTCTAATCTCCCGTTCAATCGCCGGAGCGATTAGTCTTTTATAGCTATCCTCTACCGTCGCTGTTAATATCGGCTTGGTATGTGGATTTTCACTTACAATTACCTTATGATTCAAGTATTGAATAATTTGTTCTTCCGGAGCCACTACTTTCACTGTTAAAAACTTTTCTTTTTCACCACGGTTAAGTGCCAATATTCTATGTCCGGCTGCTTTAGGAATTGCTTCGTCATAATCATAGTACATTTCATATACTGATTCGGCTTTTTCATCTTTGGCAACGGATACTATTTTTCCTAATTTAAAGGTAATATTTCTTATATATAATCGGTAATCAGCTTCGTCTGAAATCGTTTCCGCAATAATATCCATCGCACCGGCAACAGCTTCTTGTACGGTTTCCACTCCTTTTTCGGCTGATAAATACGCCTCTGCCTCTATCTCTACCGGCTGTGTCAACATTTGCAATGAAATAAGATTTGCTAATGGTTCTAAGCCTTTTTCTTTTGCCACTGTCGCTCTTGTACGTCTCTTAGGACGATATGGCCGGTATAAATCTTCCACTACAACTAAGGTTGTTGCGGCTAAAATTTGAGTTTTTAACTCCTCCGTCAATTTCCCTTGCTCTTCTATGCTAGATAGCACCTGTTGCTTTTTCTCTTCCAAGTTACGCAAATAGGTGAGGCGATCGTTTAAGTTTCTTAACACCTCATCGTCTAAAGAACCTGTTACCTCTTTACGGTAACGAGAAATAAAAGGAATTGTGTTTCCCTCATCAATCAATTTGACTGCCGCTTCAATCTGCCACTTCTCAACTTTTAACTCCTGTGTTAATGCTCTTATTATATCCATAAATGTACTCCTTCTTTTTTGTCCTAATTATTTATTATAGTAGATTATTCCCCATTTCGCAACCTGATAGCTTGTTAATTGTCATTTATTATGGTATTCTTTTATTTATTATAAAAATACTTTTTAAATGGAGGACTTTATGAAATCATCAGAACTTAAAAAACTCGCCAAAGGGCGACTTCACGGAAATTATTCACTAGCTATTGCTGTTGTCCTTATACACGGTGTAATTCTCATCTCATCCATGATATTTACGGAATTACTTCGTCGTGATTTTCTTAATCTTGTCGTTAATTATATCTATAGCACCTGCGTCGCTTTACTGACAGGTACAATTACCAGTCTAGTGACTTATGGCTGTACCTATTTTTTTCTAAACTTAAGCCGTAATCGTAAATTTAGATTTTCTGATTTATTTTACGCTTTTCGTAGAAATCCAGATACTTTTATTATTTTTAGTTTGATCATGAATGTAATACTTATTGTTTGTTCACTTCCCGTTGACCTTATTATGCTTCCTTTAATATCTCGCACTACTGATCCTTATACCCAGTTAATGTATATGTATCTCTCTATTTTAATTGTTAGTGTATTAACCCTTCCTTTTACTCTGGGATTAACTTTCGTAAGTTTTATTATTTGGGATAATCCTGATATTCCAGCACTAAAAGCTGTGAAACTGGGTTGGCAAATGACAAAAGGAAAAAAACTTCGTATTCTCTACATTTCCTTTAGCTTTTTACCGCTATTTTGTCTGTCAGCGCTCACTTTTGGGATCGCTTTATTATGGATTCTACCTTATATGCACACCACTATCTCGTTTCTATATATGGATACAATCGGAGAATTAAATATGCAAACGCTAGAAGAAGCAAACCAATTTTAAACGGTTTGCTTCTTTTTTCTATCACTCTATTAATCTGCTAAGCTAAATGCGTCATGAATCGCTTGCAGTCCTTTTTCGATATT
>JGI994J12354_10005626_pt1 | contig 10729 bp, 9 predicted proteins | sample IntmicLarv3ML3BL_FD_12354 | JGI IMG/M metagenome (IMG submission 12354)
ATAAGTGCTCCATCAGCAGATGCTCCAATGTTTGTTATGGGAGTTAATAATGATAAATATGATACAAGTATGAATGTTGTATCAAATGCATCTTGTACAACAAACTGTTTAGCTCCACTTGCAAAAGTTATAAATGATAATTATGGAATAAAAGATGGATTAATGACAACAGTTCATTCTACAACTGCAACACAAAAAACAGTTGATAGTGCATCTAAAAAAGACTGGAGAGGTGGTAGAGCAGCAGCAGTCAACATAATACCATCATCAACAGGAGCTGCAAAAGCAGTAGGAAAAGTTATTCCAGAATTAAATGGTAAATTAACAGGTATGGCATTTAGAGTACCAACTGTAGATGTTTCAGTAGTAGATTTAACTTGTAATTTAGAAAAACCAGCTAAATATGAAGATATTTGTAAAGTAGTAAAAGAAGCTTCTGAAAATGAATTTAAAGGTGTAATTGAATATATTGATGAAGATGTTGTTTCTTCAGACTTCATACATGATGCAAACACTTCAATATTTGATGCAAAAGCAGGTATTCAATTAACAGATACATTTGTAAAGTTAGTTGCATGGTATGATAATGAATGGGGTTATTCAAATAAATTAGTAGACTTAGCTATATATATGTCAGGAAAAGATAATAGCTAATATTATATAAAGAATCTAAAGTTTTAGGCAGATAGTTAATCTGCCTAAAAACATTCTATATGTTTAATATATATGTTAGAAATATAGAAAAAGTATTAGAAAGTAAAATAAAAATAAAGTACATATTTTAAATATGTATATGGAGGTTAAAAATGAACAAGAAGACAATCAAAGATATTGATGTTAATGGAAAAAAAGTATTAGTAAGATGTGATTTTAATGTACCACAAGATGAAAATGGAGTAATTACTGATAATAGAAGAGTAGTATCAGCTCTTCCTACAATACAATATTTAATAGATAATAATGCAAAAGTTATACTATGTTCTCATTTAGGGAGACCAAAAGGAGAAGTTAAACCAGAATTTTCTTTAGAAGTAGTAGTAAAAGAACTATCAAAATTACTAAATAAAGAAGTAATTCTTGCAAAAGATATTGTTGGAGATGATGCAAAAAGAGTTACATCAGAAATGAAAGAAAAAGAAGTAGTAGTTTTAGAAAATGTGAGATTTGATTCAAGAGAAGAAAAAAATGATTCTGAATTAAGTAAAGAATTTGCATCACTTGCAGATATATTTGTAAATGATGCTTTTGGTACAGCACATAGAGCACATAGTTCAACAGCAGGAGTTGCAGATTATTTACCAGCAGTTAGTGGTTTTTTAATTGAAAAAGAATTGAATTTTATGGGAAGTGTACTTAAAGAACCTGTAAGACCTTTTGTTGCAATTTTAGGTGGAAGAAAAGTATCAGATAAAATAGGTGTTATAAATAGTTTACTTGAAAAAGTAGATACATTAATGATTGGTGGAGCTATGGCATATACATTTTTTAAATCAATGGGATATGATGTAGGTAATTCAATATGTGAATTAGACAAATTAGAATTAGCAAAAGAGTTAATGGAAAAAGCAAAAACAAAGGGAGTAAAACTTATGCTTCCAATAGATACAAAAATAGGTAAAGAATTTAGTAAAGATACAGAAAGTAAAACTGTAAAACGTGAAGAAATTCCAGATGGATGGGAAGGTTTTGACATTGGAGAAGAAACAATAAAAATATATAAAGAAGAATTAGAAACAGCAAAAACAGTGTTATGGAATGGACCAGTTGGATTATTTGAATTTGATCAATTTGCAATTGGTACAAATGCAATAGCAGAAACATTATCAAAAATAGATGCAACAACAATAATTGGAGGAGGAGATTCCGCAGCAGCTATTGAAAAAATTGGACTTGCTGATAAAATGACTCATATTTCAACTGGTGGAGGAGCATCACTTGAGTTTTTAGAAGGAAAAATATTACCAGGAGTAGAATGTTTAGAAAATAAATAAAAGTATTTAAAAGAAACAGATTATGAAAATAAAATTTTAATGTTATGGTTAACAATTTTAGGAGGTTATTAAAAAAATGAGAAGAAAAGTAATAGCAGGAAACTGGAAAATGAACATGCTTCCGAATGAAGCAATGAAATTTATAGAAGAGTTATCACCACATGTCAAAAATGATGAAAATGAAATTATTCTTTGTGTACCATATATAGATCTTTTCTATTCTTTAATGTCATCTCAAGAGACAAATATAAAAATAGGTGCACAAAATATGCATTGGGAAGAAAATGGAGCATATACAGGAGAAGTATCACCAAATATGTTAAAATCTATAGGAGTAGAATATGTAATAATAGGACATTCAGAAAGAAGACAATATTTTGCTGAAACAGATGAAACAGTTAATAAAAAAGTAAAAGCTGCTTTAAAACATGAATTAAAGCCTATAGTATGTGTTGGTGAAACATTAGAAGAGAGAGAACTAGGTAAAACACAAGAAATTATAACTAGTCAAACAAGAATAGCACTAGAAGGATTAACAAATGAGGAGTTAGACAATGTTATAATTGCATATGAACCAATATGGGCAATAGGAACAGGAAAAACTGCAACATCTGAAGATGCAAATAATTCAATTAAAGATATAAGGAAAGAAATAGAAAAAAACTATGGACAAATAGTGGCAGATAAAGTTATAATACAATATGGTGGAAGTGTAAGTCCATCAAATGCAAAAGAACTATTTGAAACTTCAGATATTGATGGAGGACTTGTTGGAGGAGCAAGTTTAAAAGTTGATGATTTTTCAAAAATTATAAATTATAAATAAATATAATATTGAAATTATTAATAAAAATTAATATAGATAAAGCTATATAAAATGTCTTTACAGTAATAACAAAAATAAAGAAAGAGGATGATATAAACAATGAAAGACAAGCTTACCATGCTAATGATATTAGATGGATTTGGAAACAATGATAATGAAGAATCTAATGCAATTAAGAATGCTAAAACACCTAATATTGATAAACTAATGAAAAAATATCCAACTACTGAAATATATACAAGTGGACTAAATGTTGGACTTCCAGAAGGTCAAATGGGAAATTCTGAAGTAGGGCATACTAATATAGGTGCAGGAAGAGTTGTATATCAAGAATTGACAAGAATAACAAAAGAAATAGAAACTGGAGATTTTTTCAGTGTACCAGAACTTGTAGGAGCTATTGATAATTGTAAAAATAAAAGTTCAAAACTACATGTAATGGGATTATTATCTGATGGAGGAGTACATAGTCATATTCGTCATTTATCAGCTATTTTAGAACTTGCAAAAAGAAAAGATTTTGAAGAAGTATATATTCATTGTTTTATGGATGGTAGAGATACTCCACCAGCATCAGGAGAAAGCTATATAGCAGAACTAGAAGAAAAGATAAAAGAAAAAGGAATAGGTAAAATAGCCAGTATAATTGGTAGATTTTATGTTATGGATAGAGATAAAAGATGGGAAAGAGTAAATAAAGCATATGATGCTTTAGCTAATGGAGTTGGACAAAAAGCAAATTCAGCAATATCAGCAATAGAAAGCTCTTACCAAAAAGAAGTTTTTGATGAGTTTATTGAGCCAACAATTATATGTAACAACAACAAACCAATTGCTACAATAGATAATAATGATTCTGTAATTTTCTTTAACTTCAGACCAGATAGAGCTAGGGAAATAACAAGAACATTAGTTGATAAAGATTTTAAAGAATTTGAAGTAAAAGATTTAAACTTATATTATGTGTGTTTTACACAATATGATGAAACAATGCCAAATGTTAAAGTTGCATTTAAACCTACAAATTTAAAAAATACATTTGGAGAATATATTAGTAATAATGATTTAAAACAATTAAGAATTGCAGAAACAGAAAAATATGCTCATGTTACTTTCTTTTTCAATGGTGGTGAAGAAAAACAATATGTAGGAGAAGACAGAATATTAGTACCATCACCAAAAGTTGAAACATATGATTTAAAACCAGAAATGAGTGCATTAGAAGTAACAGATAAAGTAATAGATTCAATAAATTCTGAAAAATATGATTGTATAATATTAAATTATGCTAATCCAGATATGGTTGGTCATACAGGATCTTTAGAGGCATCAATAAAAGCAATAGAAACTATAGATAAACAAGTAAAAAGAGTATTAAATGCTGTAGAAAAGAAAGATGGAGTTGTATTAATAACTGCAGATCATGGAAATGCAGAGCAAATGGTTGATTATAAAACTGGTGAACCACATACTGCACATACAACAAATACAGTTCCACTAATATTAGTAGGAATGAATGATGTAACTTTAAAATCAGGAAAACTTGCAGATTTAGCACCAACAATGTTAGATATTATGAAACTGAATAAACCTGAAGAAATGACAGGAGAAAGTTTAATAATAAGAAATTAGTATTAGATAAGAGGGGATGTTTCTTGCAAACTACACCAAAAATTAGAGAAATATATAAACAGATACAAGAAAAACTTTTCTATATGATTCCAGAAAAATGGGAAAAGGTATATTTATATGCTTCAATTATAGATGGAATAAATAATATTGAGACAGGGGAAATGTTTTTTTACTATTTTCCAAAAGGAATATTTAAAAAAGATCCAATAAATGTTTATGAAGTTCCATCTAAATATAATATTGATGAAGCAATATATTTTAAATTAGCAGAAAATTTATATAATTTAATAAAAAAATTAAGAAAAGAATATATTTCTGAAAAGGAAAAACTTTGGAGCAGTATAACAATATCTGTTGAAAACAATAAATTTATTGTGGAATATGATTATGAAAATCTAAAGAAATCCACATATAATAATTATGACAGACATTTAATATGGAAGTATATGTATCTAAATTCAGGAATAAATACTTTCAATAAAAAAGAAAGAAAAATAATTCTAGAATATATGAGAGATAAAGAACAAATAAAAAAAGAAAAAGTACAATACATTGAAGGTATATATGCAAATTTAACTAATAATATAGTTGATTATGACAGAAAAGAATCTAAAGAGGAAAATGAATTTGTAACAAATGAAGAAGTGGTAACACAAGAGTTTAGAAATCAATTACTTAAATATAAGAAAATAGATTAATTATATAGTAAGATTAATAAAAAAATAAAAAGAATATAATAAATTCTTATTTGATTATAATATGTTTATTATTAGTATAAATATATCTAATCAGAAAGATATTATATAAATAAAAAATGGAGGTATTTTATGAAAGATTATTTAGCAATAGAGTCTATACATGCAATAGAAGTTTTAGATTCAAGAGGAAACCCAACTGTGCAAGTTGAAGTAGTAACAGAAGGAGGTTTTTCAGGATTAGCTTTAGTTCCATCAGGAGCATCAACAGGAAGTTTTGAAGCAGTTGAATTGAGAGATGATGATAAATCTAGATATTTAGGAAAAGGTGTAATTAAAGCAGTAGATAACATAAATAACGAAATATCAAAAAAATTAGAAGGTATGAATATTTATGAGCAAGTGAAACTTGATAAAGAATTAATAAAAATAGATGGAACACCAAACAAAGGAAGATTAGGAGCAAATGCTACTTTAGGTGTATCAATGGCTATAGCAAAAGCAGCAGCAGCATCTTTAGGAATGAGTTTATACAGCTATATAGGTGGAATTAATAGTAAAGAGTTACCTGTGCCAATGATGAACATATTAAATGGTGGTAAACATGCTGATAATACAGTAAATATACAAGAATTTATGATAATGCCAGTAGGAGCAAAAACATTTTCTGAATGTATGAGAATAGGTGTTGAAGTATACCATACATTGAAAAAAGTATTAAAAGAAAAAGGCTTAGCTTCAGCAGTAGGTGATGAAGGTGGATTTGCACCAAATTTATCTAGTGATGAAGAAGCTTTAAAATTAATAGTTGAAGCAATAGAAAAAGCTGGATATAAACCAGGAACTGATGTAGTTTTAGCATTAGATGTTGCATCAACAGAAATGTATGATGAAGCTAGAAAAATAGGAAAAGAAGGATGTTATTATTTCTGGAAAACAGATGAATTAAAAACACTTGATGAAATGATAGATTACTTAGCACAATTAAGTGAAAAATATCCAATTGTATCTATAGAAGATGGTTTATCAGAAGAAGATTGGGATGGATGGAAAAAACTAACAGAAAGATTAGGAGATAAACTTCAATTAGTTGGTGATGATTTATTTGTAACAAATATTGAAAGATTACAAAGAGGATTAGATACAAATACAGCTAATAGTATATTAATAAAATTAAACCAAATAGGTACATTAACAGAAACATTAGATGCTATAGAATTAGCTAAGAGAAATGGATATACTGCAGTAATATCACATAGATCTGGTGAAACAGAAGATACAACACTTTCTGATATAGCAGTAGCAACAAATGCAGGACAAATTAAAACAGGTGCACCTTGTAGAACAGATAGAGTTGCAAAATATAATAGATTATTAACAATTGAGGATGAACTAGGAGATGTAGCAGTATTTTCTAAATTATAAAATGAAAACTGTAAATTATTATAAATAATTAAATATAAAGAAGGTGAAAATCCTTCTTTATATTTATAATATATAGTACCAATGGTATTAGGAGGAGCATATGGATCAAGAAAAAAAAGAAAAAATAACATCAATAATAATAAATGGAACAGTAATAATAGTTTTAATAATAATTTGTGTTATAGGTTTTATTTCATTTAATAAAGATGAAAACTCTGCAAATGGCAATATTAATAGCATGTTAGAGACAAATAACAAAAATAATAGTGAATATGAAACTGGAGAATATAAAACAAACTAATAAAATTTAAAAAGTAAAAAAATTCATAAGAACTCTTGACAAAATTTATAATTGGATTTATAATTTATTATGCTAAACAAAGTGCAGGTATCGTATAGTGGTAATACCTCAGCCTTCCAAGCTGATGCTGTCAGTTCGATTCTGACTACCTGCTCCAAAAATAAAAATACAGATTACTTTATATTGAGTAATCTGTATTTTTGTATATATAAAAAATCAATCAAAACAATAATATCACTTTACAAATTACCAAATACAATATATAATTATGTAAATTAAATTTTAAAAGTATGGTATTTATTTATAGCATACAATCAATTTTTAGTAAATTTATTAAAAAGGAGAAAAACTATTATGGAAAAGCGGGAACAAGAAATTTTAAAAACATTAGACGAAAAGTATGGTGAAAAGATTTATAATGTAGAAATATGTTCAGAAAGGTATGCTATTATCAAATTAAAAAGAAGTATACATGCTATTTTAAATTTAAAAACTTTTGAATATGAATCATATTATTATAAAATAGTTAAATGTTCAAAGGAAATTTATTTAGCAGATATGCTTGAGGGTGGAAAAATATTGTTACATATATATAAGGAGTCTTTGCTTAAATCAAAAAGGTTTAAAAAAATAATAAAAATTTTTGAAAAAAATGTTATTATAGAAACCTATTCTAATACTCGTATGATTGTGGACATATCTCATTGGACATATCTGATACAAACAGATTCATTAAATGAAAATGATATTAAAGAATCTGCTTCAACAAAATATGCAATTTGGAATCTGCCTAATGGCAAAAAAGCTTTCATATTTAAAGAAGGGTTGATAAGTCCAAATATTGAGTTTGAAGATATATGTGATTATGCTGGGAAAAGAGTAAATGATATTTTTAAAGTTGTTAGAATTTCTGGAGAAGATAGTTTTAGAGTATTTAGGATTAAGGATTTAAAATTATCGAAAAAATTTAAGGCAATAAGGCATATAGGTCCTATTCATGGAGACTCATCAGATGGTTATGTTGAAGTTAAATTGCCTAATGGAAAAAAGGCTATTATGAGAATTGAAGATTTTGAAATTTCTTTTGAATATGAAGAAATGCATTGTCTTTCATACAAGTTTGTTTCTATAAACAATGGGGAAAATGTAATGAGACTATCAGATTTTTCACTTGCACAATGGGAGAAAAAATAATAGTGAAAAGAGATACTTTAATTAGTATCTCTTTTTTGTTATAAAAGTTTAATTAATAATATAACTTTTATTAAACTATGATATAGTCCTATAAAGAAATAATATTTCAAAAAATAAAAAAACTATGTAAGCTTTGAAAACCACGAGGAAAGTTGAACTTGTAAAAGAAATAAAAGTTGTATATTTTTTTAAAAATGCTACTAGTAAGATACTAGTGGAAAGACATACACAGACTCGGAGAGTGTTTTTTGAATTAAAAACTACATTATTAATTTAATTGTTTTACTGTTTATTTTTTCCAATTTTTGTGATAATATAAATCCAAAATTAGGAGGATAAATTAGTGAATGAATTAGATATAAATTTTACAGAAATAGTAAATATGATAGAAACAAGAAGAACAAATGCTTATAGGAAAGTAAATGAAGAACTTATTTCATTATATTGGGATTTTGGACAATATATTAGTGAGAAATTGAATGATGCAAATTGGGGAGAGAAAATTGTTGATAAATTGGTAGACTTTATGAAAAAAGAATATCCAACATTAAAAGGATTTAATAGGGCTGGAATATATAGAATGAAACAATTTTATGAAACATATAAAGATAATGAAATTGTCGCTCCATTGGTGCGACAATTAAGTTGGTCACATAATATTTTAATACTAGGAGCAGCAAAAACACTAGAAGAAAGAGAATTTTATATAAAAATGTCCATAAAAGAAAACTATACAAAAAGAGAATTAGATAGGCAAATTGGTAGTTCATATTTTCATAGATATATGCTATCAGATGGAAATGCTAATAAGAGTTTGGAAAAAGTAGAAGGGGAAGAAGGTTATCCTAACACAAGAGTTTTAGATACTTATAGCTTAGAATTTTTAGATTTACCTAATAATTATTCAGAAAGAGATTTTAAAAAAGCAATTGTCAGCAACATGAAAAACTTCATATTAGAAATTGGGAAAGATTTTACATATATAGGAGAAGAATATAGAGTACAAGTTGGTAATGAAGATTTCTATATAGATTTACTATTTTACAATAGATCATTAAGTTGTTTAGTAGCATTTGAATTGAAAATAGATAAATTTAAAGCAGAATATATATCGAAGATGGATTTCTATTTGGAAGCATTGGATAGACAAGAAAAGAAAGAAAATGAAAATCCTAGTGTTGGAATTATCTTATGTGCAAGTAAGAATGAAGAAATAGTAGAATTTGCAATGAGTAGGACATTGTCTCCAACACTAGTGTCAGAATATCAATTAAAATTAATTGATAAGAGACTATTAGAAGAAAAACTGAAACAAATATCTGAAATGGTAGAAGATAACAATATAAAGGAAGACTAATAATAATGAAATAATAGTACTTTTAAGAGTAGGATGTAATATGAATAATTTGATATCAGATAGTGAAAATTTACTTAAGCTAAAAGAATTTTACAATAAAAGCTGTATGAAGCTTTTGAATGTACTTTTGAATTGATATCCGAAACTGCTGTAATCTGTGGACAATTAAAGGACAATAAATAATTGAAGGAGGAGAAATAATGTCTAAAGTAGAATTTATTAATGATGTATATACAGAAGATGGTTTAAGACTTCCTATGGTTCATTTTCCAAGTAATGAAAAAGACATTTGTGTTATTTGTATTCATGGAATGTGTGGAACTATAGTAGACAATTATTTTGCAACTGTATGGGGAGATATATTATCAAAAAACAATATTGGATTTATTTATGAACACAACAGAGGACACTCTATTGAAAATGATATTCTTACAAAAGATGGATCATTTAAAAGATATGGGTGTATGTATGAGATATTTGAAGAATGTATATATGATATTGATTTGGTAATTAACAAAGCAAAAGAATTAGGATATAGGAAGATTATATTACTTGGGCATAGTTATGGTTGTAACAAAATTATTTATTATTATTATAAAAGAAAACCAAATATTTTAGGTATTATATTAGGGAGTGCTCCTGATATGATTGGCTCTCATATAATTAATGAAAAAGATTATGAAAGTTTAATTATTGAAGCAAAGCAAAATATTGATAAAAATGATCCGATGAAATTGCTTAATAAAATAGTAGAAGAATACATGTATTTTAGTTCACAAACTTATTATAATTGGTTTAATGAAAATAGTAATCTTGATAATTTACCAGTAATTAGAAATCCAGAACACTGGGAACAATTTTCAAATATAGATATTCCTATTTTAACTTTTTCTGGTTCAAAAGAAGAAGACCATTATTTGCATTTAGATTTATTAAAAGAAAAAGCAATTAATTGTAATAATTTTGAATATCATATAATAGATGGAAGTGATCATACATATAAATCAAAAGAAATTGAAACAGGAAAATTAATTTTAAAATGGGTAAAAAATATATAAAAAGGTTAAAATATTTATAGACATGTATTGACAAAATAGAGAAGGTAGTTTATAATCTATAATTGTTATAAGCAAATGCAGGTATCGTATAGTGGTAATACCTCAGCCTTCCAAGCTGATGCTGTCAGTTCGATTCTGACTACCTGCTCCATGTTAAGACAGCTTACGAACCAAAAGGTTTAGTAGGCTGTTTTGCTATTTGTAGGGGCAGATATCATCTGCCCGAAAAATAACGTTCTCTTTCTAGGAA
>JGI994J12354_10005627_pt1 | contig 10728 bp, 12 predicted proteins | sample IntmicLarv3ML3BL_FD_12354 | JGI IMG/M metagenome (IMG submission 12354)
GGACACAGGTGGAAAAAGTCTTGCAGACAGAGTGAAAACAGGAGATGTTGCAAGCATACTTGGACTACTTTTACTGATGGGAGCAAGTGTAGGAATTATTGTGGTATACCTTTGGAAAAGAAAGAAACGAAAAGAAATACAATAAAAATGCCGTAGAAACGCAATAGAAGTGTGCTAGAAAAGAAATGGAAAAGTTGACTGCGAAAGTGGTTGACTTTTCTTTTATTATATCTATTTATTATATCCACTATGTTGGGCAACCTTGTATTATCTCAGCACTTATCATATAATGAGGCTGGGGTCAAAAGCATTTGATCCCATGATACCTACGGCTTGGAAAATAAATAGAATACATAAATGGGGGACTCGATATGTTGTTTGATACACATGCGCATTATGACGATAAACGTTTTGACAAGGATAGACAAGAATTACTAGGAACGATGAAAGAAAATGGAGTAGGCACGATTGTAAATGTCAGTGCGTCGATAGAATCTTGGCAGGATACGCTATCTCTCACCAAAGAGTATGACATGATGTATGGTGCGATTGGAGTACACCCAAGTGAAGTGAAAAATTTGACAGATGATAAATTTGAGGAAATGAAAACCTTTTTCGCAAATGAAAAAATTGTTGCAGTAGGAGAAATTGGACTAGACTACTATTGGGATACGACTTTTAAAGAAGTGCAAGAAAAATGGTTTGTGAAACAATTAGAGCTTGCGAAAAGCCAAGATTTGCCAGTCAATATCCATAGTAGGGACGCTGTGGAAGATACCTTGCGAATTATACGACAATACGCAGACGGCATATCAGGCATTATTCACTGCTATTCCTATTCAAAAGAAGTTGCAAAAGAATATGTAAATATGGGGTATTATCTTGGAATTGGTGGAGTGGTTACATTTCAGAATGCAAAGAAATTAAAAGAGGTAGTACAGGTGATACCATTAGAAAATCTTGTGCTTGAAACAGACTGCCCTTACCTTGCACCAGAACCGAATCGTGGAAAGCGCAATATTTCGAATTATTTAAAATATGTTGCACAAGAAATTGCAAATATCAAGCAGATTTCGACAGAAGAAGTAATTGCACAAACAGAGCAAAATGCACGCAAAGTGTACCGACTATAACTTTTGTGGTATAATAAAAGAAGTTTATACATAGAGGAGTTCTTATTATGATAAAACCAACGCTTGGAAATCCGCAAAATACAATTCAAATTTTGCAAAAATATAAGTTTACATTTCAAAAAAAGTTCGGACAAAATTTTTTAATAGATACCCATGTATTAGATAAAATTGTAAATGCGGCTGAGATTACAAAAGATGATGTAGTGCTGGAAATCGGACCAGGAATTGGGACATTGACACAATATTTAGCAGTTTCGGCAAAAGAGGTAATTGCAGTTGAAATTGACAAAGTGTTAATTCCGATTTTGGAAGATACATTGCAAGGATATGAAAATGTGTCGCTCATTAATGAAGATATTTTAAAAGTAGATATTGGAGAAATTGCCAAGCAACATGGCTGTGCATTAAAAATCGTGGCAAACCTCCCGTATTATATAACAACACCGATTATCATGCAGTTGTTTGAATCAAACGTACCAGTAAAAAGCGTGACGGTGATGGTGCAAAAAGAAGTGGCATCGCGTATGCAAGTCGGTCCAGGTACAAAAGAATACGGGGCATTATCACTAGCAGTACAATATTATGCCAAGCCTTATATTGTGGCAAATGTTCCACCAAACTGTTTTATGCCACGACCACAAGTTGGTTCGGCAGTGATTCGTTTAGATAGATACGAAAGCCCACCAGTGAATGTAAATGACGAGAAACAAATGTTTCGTCTGATTCGTGCCTCTTTTAATCAAAGGAGAAAGACATTGGTAAATGCACTTTACAATGCAAGCGAGATACATATGGAAAAGGAAGAGATAAAAAAAGCCATTATGCAGCTTGGCAAAGGGGAAAATATTAGAGGCGAAACACTAACACTTGCAGAATTTGCAAAATTAAGTGACATAATAGATATGTAGCAAGTTTACTAGAAATGTACCACATGAAATTGAAAAAAGGAGGCCACCTATGGAAAAAAGTACAGATAATAAGTTTATTTTTGAGAAAACGCAAGAAATTAAGAAACTATCAAAAATTAGTAGCAAGAAAAATGAAATCAACAAAGAACTTTTCACAAGATATGAAGTAAAGAGAGGCCTCCGTGACTTGAATGGTAACGGTGTATTGGCAGGATTGACGAATATATCCGATGTGGTAGCAAAGAAAGTTGTTGATGGAGAAGAGCGCCCGTGTGCAGGAACGCTATATTATCGCGGATATAATATTAAAGAACTGGTAAATGGATTTTTGACTGCAAAGACATTTGGCTTTGAAGAAACGGCATATTTGATATTATTTGGCGAATTACCAACGGCAGAAGAGCTGAAAAACTTTCGTGCTATGATGGCAGAGAGAAGTACATTGCCACCAAATTTTGTGCGTGATGTTATTATGAAAGCACCAAGTGCAGATATGATGAATAGTATTTCACGTTCGCTTTTGAATTTGTACTCTTATGATCCACATGCAGATGATACGACACCTGCGAATGTTTTGCTACAATGTTTAAATTTGATTAGTCAATTTCCAAGAATTATGGTATATGGCTATCATGCATATAATTATAAAAAAGGAAAAGACTTATTTATTTATGCGCCGAAACCAGAACTTTCAACAGCAGAAAATATTTTGGTAATGCTCCGTGAAAATAGAGCTTATACGAAATTAGAGGCTCAGATATTAGACATGGCATTAGTGTTACATATGGATCACGGTGGTGGTAACAATTCTACATTTACAACACATGTAGTTACATCATCTGGTACAGATACGTATTCTACAATGGCAGCAGCAATGGCGTCCTTAAAAGGACCAAAGCATGGTGGAGCCAATATTAAAGTTACACAGATGTTTGATGATATGAAAAGTAAAGTTTCTGATTGGGAAGATGTGGCAGAAGTCAGACAATACCTCAATGATTTGCTTGATAAAAAAGTTTTTGACAAAAAAGGGTTGATTTATGGAATGGGTCATGCGATTTATTCAGTGTCGGATCCAAGAGCAGACATTTTCAAAAAATTCGTAAAGAAACTTTCGCGTGAAAAAGGCTATATGAAAGAATATGCACTATATGAAATGGTGGAAAATATGGCACCTCAAGTGATTGGGGAAAAACGAAAGATATATAAGGGTGTTAATGCAAATGTAGACTTTTATAGTGGTTTGGTCTATAACATGCTTGGATTGCCATCGGCGCTTTATACGCCAATTTTTGCAGCAGCACGTATAGTAGGGTGGAGTGCACATCGCTTGGAAGAGCTTAAGAATGTGGATAAAATTATTCGTCCAGCGTTTAAAGCAGTGGCAGAGCATAGGGAGTATGTTCCGATGGAAGAGCGAGAAGAGGATAAGGGTGGAATCTGAATTTTAACTCATGGAAGAGGATAGTTTTGGGAAATTAAAACTTGACGCTCTATTCAGACTGCGATATAATTTAGCTATAAAATATATGGAGCGTTCTCGACTCCTTTATTAATCCGAAAGCAAAGCTGTACGAACGGGACAGCACTGGGTGGCGAGCATCATAAAACTCGAAAGTAAAGCTGTACGAACAGGACAGCACTGGGTGGCGGTACACCATAAAATCGAGATTCAAAAAGAGGCTTGACTCTGTTTTGTAGAGAAGAGTCTCTTTGTATAATTAGCAAGGTATTTATGAACATCATCTTATGATACAGATATTAAAAATCACGATTGCTATAGGCGATTTCTTTACACACTTCTTTGTTATTCTATATACATTCACTGAAAGGATATTGTTATATGACTAAATCAGAGGCACGTGATATCATTGTAAAATGCGTGCAACTATATAAAAATAATTTATGCGATAAAGAATTAATCTTTGTTTATTTTTTGAATGCTCAAATTCATTATGTTAGAGTTGTATATAGAGTGAAAAATTACAAGCATTTAACAGGCGTGGTTTCTGATTATACACCAAAGAAGTTTTTTGAGGTTTGCTATAATAAGAAAATATCTCAAAATGAAATATCTTTTAAAGAAAATGGAACAACACTTCTTAAACTTGAAATTTTAGAAAGAATGATGAATATCATAGAGCAAGTGAAGTTTATTGGAGATTATCTGAACACGAATGTTTATTTGGGGCTAGATAAAGTTGTTGGGAATGTTTTTGCAGGTTTAGGCATTGAAAAGGGGAGTGAACTGTATTTTCCAAAATCAATACTAAGGGGAGATATGCGAAAACAAATTTACAATATGGCAGTTGTTTCTGCCGTATTAGAGAAACCACTTCAAGAATTAAATGCAAAATATAAAATTGTCAAAATACATGATAATCTCACTAAGAAACAAGAACAAAGCATACAATCATTTGTATGTGGTATCAATAGTGCGTGTGGTTTTGATTCATGATATTATAAATAATACGGAAATAGGAAGTATGTTCTGATGGAAGAGCGAGAAGAGGATAAGGGTGGAATCTGAATTTTAACTCACGAGAATAAATTAGAAAATATAAGAAATATAAGAAATAAGAAAATTATATAATATATGCAGATAGAGGATTGAAAACCCCTCTATACTGCATTTTTTTTATTTTACAAGCTAAGAAATGAGTGCGAAACTGTACAAAATGGTGGTGAAAAAAATGCCAACTAGAAAGAATAGGTAGTTGGAGGGTTGAGTTGCGAAAAGAAATTAACGGAGGTTTAGTGATGGAAAATATCAATGATTTTGCAAAATGGTTAGAAAAGGAAAAGGAAAGGGAAGAATCTAGGTATGATGATTTGGCAAGAGATACGCCTTATGATGATCTAGGAGATTGGTATGGAATTGGCTATGCAGATGCGTGTATTGAAATATTAGGAAAGCTGAATATGGTAACCAAAGGATAGTTCATTAGTATACGAAAAACTAAAGAGGAGAAGAAGATGATTATAGCAGAAGATATTGTAGAGTATTTTAATCTGGAAAATGATTGTACAGAAAAATCAAAAGTGGTTGATATACACGGTAGTATGGAGGAAGTTACTTATTTAAAAAGAGAAGATATTGATTTTGAAAAATATAAATATGTGTGTACAGACTATGAGATAAGTGGTTGCGATATCTATGAAGAATGCACTACGAAAGAATGTATCGCTACACATATGAAATACTAGAAGTCGAAACACTCTGAATAGAGTGTCTACCAAGTTGGCGGCTTGGTACTGAAGAGATAGCCTAAGAAATGGAAAAATGACGGTGCAGACTACCAATCAACAACCGTCATTTTAAACACACTTGAACAAAGTCCAAGTATGTACATATCATACAAAATTCTTAGACTTGTTTCAAGGTCAAAGTTTCAAAAAAGTACATTGATAAAAGTAATTCAAATATAGAATGTATAAACATTTGTTTATAGAGTAGTTTTCGTAGGTCTACTTTATCAAAACCACCGTCAAGTCGGTATAATGGCTTGCAGAGATAGTGTAATGCTAGGATATGTGAATGTCTAAAAACTCTGTTGTTCCTGCTTATATTGAGGTAAATTCCAAAATATTATTAAGGAACGTAAAATAAGAAGATTATGCACCAGTCTATTACTGGTTAGGAAAACATTAATAATTCAAAATGATAACTAAAATTAAAAAGCTTTTTTTCAGAGAAAGTGAGTTCTTTTCCTAGAAGATAATAAAAAAAAACACCCTAACCAATCGGCTAGGGTGATAAATGTATTAAGAGATATAACCTTTGTTATATGCCCAAATACAAATAAGAAGAAATAGTATGAACGGAGAAACTCTTGGGAGGAGTTGCTCCAACACGAATAGTACAATGCCAATTATGGCAATATAGTATAAAAGCTTTTTCATAATAACACCTCACTTTCTCTGAAAAAAGCTTTTTAATTTTAGCCTATCATACAAGAATGTATAAAAGTATACATGTTCATAAATATAAGAAATAAGAGGTTTTCATTTGTCAAAGGGTGGAAAATAATTTTAGAAGAAATGAGAATAGATGAATATCGGGTTTGTATCTATCAAAGGATATGAGCTGGTTTTATGGTTTGAATAGAAGAAGAGGAGGGGACATGGAGGAGGATAGAATAGTAGTAGTTCGTGGAGAATTGCAGCTAAGAGCAGAAAGAGAAATGGCACTGGAACATTTCCAGCGTTTTGTAAAAGATGTGAGTGATTTAAAAGCAACATATATGTATTTAGGGTATCATTTGTGGGAATTTGATAATTGTAAGTATTATGAGGATTTTGGATATGATAATCTGTATGATTTCTGCAATGCTAACATAAGTATGGAAAAAACACAGGTAATGCGTTGTATTAATGTGTGGTATAGGTTCTGCGAAAAAGATAATTCAAAAGGTTGTAAAACGCACCTTGCTGATAGATATAAAGATTATAGTTATTCACAGTTGGTTGAAATGTTGCCATTAGATTATGAGCACTGTGAAACAATAACACCTAAGATGTCAGTTCGTTCTATTCGAGAGTATAAGAAAGCATTAAAAAAGAAGAACATAGAAAAAGCGACGTCGCATTTTGAAAATGATGTAATACATAAAGTGGATATAACTAATAAAGATGATAAAGCGAACGAAGATGATACGGAAAAAGACAATACTATAGTAAATACAGAAGATATCGAACATGAGAAAAGCAATATAGAAATACTTCAAGAATCGCAAGAGATAATCACGTTATATGATTATATTCGCTCGTTGTCTGTATCAGAATTAGCGATATTCTTTGCAACTGAGTACAAAGAATGTTTTGGAACTGGTGAAAGCTATTTGAAGATTTTGTCTAAATTGAAAAAAGAATATTGCGAAGAAGAGGTTGAGTCATGATTCGTAAGTTTTATGCTAAGCATGAGGAGTTTTTTGTTGTGCTTGGCTTGATAGTCTTATTTATTATTTTGTACTTTGAAACGATGTTTCTAAAATTGCGAGATATGATATTGATAATTATAGAAGAAAGCGCACAAGTGTTATTTGTTTTTGCAATGATGTGTACGTGCTTTCGAGTTAAGAGTAAAGTGAGGTGAACAGGAAGTGAATAGAATTAAAGAATTAAGAAAGGAAAAGGGGTTTACGGCAATGGAATTGGCTCATAAAATAGGTATTTCTCAGAGTTCATTGACACGTTATGAAAATTATGACGTAAATATTAGCGACGGTTTAATCTGGGAAAGAATGGCAGCGATATTTGGAGTTAGTCAAGGTCATCTTATGGGGATCGCTGTAGATTTTCCGAGTGGAGAAGAGGAACTTACACAAGAAATGATAATGGAAATTAGTAAGCAACCTGTAAATATACGATTGAATAGTAAGTTAGAGGTTGAGATTATTCAATCTCTTTTCATGTTAAATGAAGTAGGTAAAAGAAGAATAGTTGAGGATATGCGAGAGATGGTGGCATATAAAGAATATGAAAATTGGTGGGGGGAGTAAAACATGAATAGGTTGAAAAAGAAACTGATGAATGCATTGAAAAAGAAACTAATATACAAATTAGAAACGAATACAAGCTTGGAGGCAACCGTGTTTTTTATAGGGTTTATCATGGGGAATATAGAGGAATTTTTTGAAAGTATAGGAGAACATATTGGAATTGGAAAATAAAAAGAAGAAATTTGGCAAAAGCATAATAAAAAATGTTGCAAGTGTTATGTGTGTAATGTGTAGGCAGCGATTAGAGGCAATGTTGTTCTATATATTGTTAGTAGGTGTTATTGCGTTAGAACTCTCTATTTCATCTGAGAGGGGAGGGTTCGAAGTAGGGTATATGAATTTAAAAGAACTATTTGGGGGTGGAGAAAATCTGTTGGGTTATATGGAAGTTTCTTTTTACGTATACTTTACGTTAATTCCCATCTCCTTATTTATGTTCAATGTATTTAAAGTAATGGTAGGGAAAACAACTGTACAAGATATTTTGCTGAGGTATCATGTATTGATTGCGATGTTTTTAAATTTTATTTGGTTTCACATATTTTTTGATGGAGAAAAAATAATGCAAGATTTTGTTATGCAAATGTGGGGTTTAAGCCTTGCATGTGTGATTCTTAGAAGTATCGGAAAGCATTTGTGGCATTGTGATTTTGTTACAGGAGCAACTTACCATGTACGAAAAGGAATTGGAAAAGCAGAAGAAACACACACAAATTTATGAAACTATGTTAAAATAAAAAGGTAGCAGAAAGGAAATTAGGGGAATAAAAATAGAGAAAAAAAACATTATCGAAAATGTAAAAATAGGAACTATAAAGATTTAGAATGAGAGGAAAAAAAGGTTATGAAAAAATATAGTTTAAAGAAAATAAGCATAGGAATGCTATCTATTATCATATTACTAATATTAGTTGCATGTTCAAAAAAGCAACCTGCAAAGTTAGAAGAAACAATAGAAATAACCGAAATAGAGCAAATACAAATATCAGCAGATAAGGCGGTAACCATTATACAAAATGAACCGACTGCTTTTGACAAGCTCGTGAGAAATATACAGCCGTTTATTGTAGAATCATTAGAACTTACTTATGGTACAGATACGTTTATCATTGAACGAAATAAGGAGTCATTGGAGAGCTTGGCAGAAGATACACTTGGTAAAAAGGTAAGTGTTGTACCGTATGATTTTACGATAGAGCCTTTTAATAAACAACAAGTTCCGAATGTCTATGTAAGTTTTTCAGAAGTTGGTGCACAGGAATTGCAGATTGTCGTAAAAAGTAAAGATAACGATGGAGAGCAAGTGGAGGCAGAAATCAATATCCAAGTTACGGTTGTTCCAGAAGTTGTCAAAGAGGCAGGGAATATTACACAAAATAGAAAACTAGCAGAGGAAATAGAAAGTTTTGATTTTGAGCAGTTCATTCAGATTGCAGAGGAGAGCAATATTGCAGAAGTTGCCACAGACGCCTCAGCAGTAGAGTTTGGAAAAGTAGGTGCCTATACGGTAATCTATACCGTATACTTAAAAGAACCACTCGAGGTGTTAAGAGAAACGACAACGGACACCGATACAACAGAAAGCAGCGAGCTAGAAAATGAACAAGGAAATGTAGAAGAAACATTGCTAGAGCAAGAAACTGATATTGTAACAGAAATTGAAGTGCCAGTGGAAGTTACAGTTGTAGATAAGGAAACACAGATAATATTAGAAGAAGAAAATGTACCTGTGATTGATAATCAAACGGAAGAAATGCAAGAGGAGGTAGAGGCAGACGAAGAAAATGTACCTACGGAAAATGTCGAAACAGAATCAAATGATACTCCAGACAATTCTAATGAAAATACTTCTACGTCTGCGCCAAATACTAGCACGGTACCAAATAATCAAGGTCCTAATGGCAATACTACAAATACGAGTAATACAGGCAATGCAAACACGAACACATCATCTACAAAACCAACAACACCAAATAAAACATGGGTAGAGCCAGTGTATGAAAGAAAATGGGTGGTGACAAAAGCAGCATGGACGGAATCAAAGCCAGTGTATGAAAATCGTGGAGTTGCGAGATGCTTAGTATGTGGGGCAGAAAATACTACGGAAACAGCAATCTCTAATCATGCATATCAACATGCGTTGAAAGGTGAAGCGGGTAATTATACCGTTGAAAATAAGAGTGTACAAGTCGGAACAGAAACAATCAATCACCCAGAAGTAGGGCATTGGGAAGATGTACTTGTTAAAGATGGTTACTGGAAATAAGTAAAGTAGTAAAAATAGAATTAGGAAATAACAAAGGTGTTAGATGAAAATCTAGTGCCTTTTTTAGTATAAATTTATAAGCAATAAGAAGATGGAGGAGGTGAGGCTTATGATTGCCTAAGATGATACTTGTATGGGAAACAATAGAAATTACAATGAAAATAGGAGAGACTATGAAAAAGAAAATGAAACTGTTTTGTTCATTGCTTTTGGTCGGTATAACGGTGTTTTCTACATTTGGAACACACTATGTTCGTGCTGAAGATAATCTTAAACTACAAGGAATATCAGAAGTAGCAGAACAGGCTATGAAAGAGAAAGTGACAAGTGAGGAAAAAGAAGAACGAAAAGCAAGTGATAAAACAAACAAGCTGATTATCCAAAATGAAACGCTCGAACTTGGAGAAGTCGCAGTAGATGGTGTAGTGGTTACATCGCTAGACGTGTTACCAGAGCAGATAGTAGAGATTTCACTCGTTGCAATCGAAGATGCTTACTTAGAGAGTGCGATTTTTGAAAATCAAGAAATTAAAAGTTACGGCACGCACTCTACACCAGATGGAAAAGAGTATTCTTTTAAATTTCAAATGCCAGGAGAAGATACAATTCTTTCGGTGAGATTTACAAAAGATAGGAGTGAGATACAAGAGGTAGACGTTCCATCAGCTTATCATGCAGAGAATCAACAAGGGTTTGATATCAACATACTAGGTGATGAAGTTTATGGTGTACCAATGCGTGGAAGAAATGGATCTGTGCCATCATCTGTAGGATTTACGTTAGGCTCAAGAATCAACTATGGGACATGGTCGACAAACTGGATGCAGTTAGATGGACGGACGGCATTTTGCTTTCGACCAGACCAAGCATCGCCCACATCGGGAAGATATACAGTAGAAGTATCCTATGGAAATACACAT
>JGI994J12354_10005628_pt1 | contig 10727 bp, 8 predicted proteins | sample IntmicLarv3ML3BL_FD_12354 | JGI IMG/M metagenome (IMG submission 12354)
TGCGTCTGCCTGCCTCGGTATAACCATTTTTCAGATATAACTTCACTGCTCCCAAGTTAGACGGACGAACCTCAAGAGAAATAAATTCCGCCCTCTTACTCTCAGCTATCTCATCAAGCCTATCCAAAAGAGCCGTGGCAATTCCCCTGCCCCGATAGACTGGGAACACCGCAATATTTGCAATATAACACTCATCTATAACTATGTGCATTCCTGCGTAACCGAGGATTTCTTCTTTTTCAACAGCGACAACAAAAAATGAATTCTCATTTTCAAGCTCCGCATTCAATCCGTTTTCACTCCACGGCGATGAGAAGCATATTTTTTCAAGCTCCGCCAGCTTTTCTATATGCTGAATACACATATCAACTATCTTCATTTTAAGTCACTTCTTTCAAGAATCAGCATTTATTTATTTCAAAAACCAGCGCCCTTTTAATCCAATCATTATAAAACAGTTCAAGCTCCTTTTCAAGCTTCTGCCTGCATTTACGATATACCTCTATATCCTGCATAAACGGATCGTCTATGTATTTAGACACATATATTTTCTCATGGGGAACTCCTGCTTTTTCGAGAATATATCCATGAGTTTTACTCATTGCGAAAAACATGTCCCAATTTGGAATATCCTCACCTGTCAGCTTTCTTGCCATATGTCCGCTTATATCAATGTCAAGCTCACCGCACACTTTTACAGCGTTATCGGCAACTGCCATGCCCTCAACCGTAGAAAGTCCCGCGCTTTCACAAATAACCCTGTCTTCCGAATTTTCTCTGACCATCATCTCTCTGAATATACCCTCAGCCATCGGACTTCGGCAGGTATTTCCCGTGCATACGAAAAGAACCTTCATATCTATAATCAACCTTTCTTACAAACCGGGATAATTAAACTCATACAGCACTGCACATTGAGAACCAACCTGTCATTCAAAATGTTCTCTTCAAGCTTCGCCAATCTATCCCACTCTTATTTCAAAATAAATTTTTATCTCGGGTTTTTGACCCTATTCTGACACCTATATATTATTAAGAACCCCAAATTAACTGACCTGAGGCTAATTAATCTGAGGTTGTCTAACCTTTTGCATCATACCAGGTTTTGCCCGATATTGCCTGCGCTTTCATGCTTACAGACAAATGTACGGCATTTTCCATTTCCTCAGTGAGAAGTTCCTTTACAAACTCCTCCTCGCTTTCGGGACATTCAACAATCAACTCATCGTGAACCTGCAAAATTAACTTTGCTTCAAGCTTCTCTTTTTCCAGCCTGTCGCTTACCTTAATCATAGCTATTTTTATAATATCTGCCGCTGCACCCTGAATTGGCATATTTTTCGCAACTCGTTCTCCGAATGAACGCATATTAAAATTAGAGCTTTTAAGCTCAGGCAAATATCTTCTTCTGCCGAAAATAGTCTGAACATACCCTTTTTCACGGGCGTCCTCGCATACTTTATCCATATATGCGGCAACTCCCGAATAGTTATGAAGATATTCTTTTATATATTCATCTGCCTCTTTTATTGAAACTCCAATATCATTGGACAGCGAAAATGCTCCTATTCCGTATACAATTCCGAAATTTACCGCTTTCGCTTTTCTTCTCATATCTGCCGTTACAAATTCAAGCGGCATTCTGAAAACTCTCGCCGCAGTTGATGCATGGATATCACGGTTTTCTCTGAAATCCTCAGTCATTGCACTGTCGTTCGCAACATGAGCAAGAACCCGAAGCTCAATCTGTGAATAGTCTGCATCAACCAAAATTCCATTTTCATTTTCAAAATTCTCGGCAATGAAAAATTTCCTCAGTTCTCTGCCAATCGGCGTTCTTACAGGAATATTCTGCATGTTCGGCTCGGTTGAGGAAATTCTGCCTGTTCTTGTCTCAGTTTGGTTAAAGCTTGAGTGGATTCTTCCGTCCTCACCGATAACCTTTAAAAGTCCGTCGCAATAGGTAGATTTCAGCTTTGTAAGCGTGCGGTACTCCAAAATTTCATTTACAACAGGATTAATATCCCTAAGCTTTTCAAGTACATCAACATTGGTTGAATAGCCGCTCTTTGTCTTTTTACCATGCGGCAAACCAAGCTTAACGAAAAGAGCCTCCCCAAGCTGTTTCGGTGAACTGATATTAAACTCATAGCCAACCTGCTCAATTATCGAAGCACGAATTTTATTTATTTTTTCCTCTAATTCATCTCCATATTTCTTTATTCCCTNTCTGTCTACACAAAACCCGATAACTTCCATCTGCGCAAGCACAAAAGCAAGAGGAATCTCAATATTTTCAAGCAGCTCCCTCTGCTCATTTTTATCAATTTCAAGTGTGAGCGCATTGCANAGAGCAGGCATAACCATTGCANANTTCGCNGCNTCATTTTCATTTTCNGGNGCAAAAACTCCATATTCCGCCGCCAGACGAAGCACATCATACCCGGAAGCAGACGGATTTAAGAGATACCCTGCAAGCAATGTATCCATTGCTACTGCTTCTACCTTTACACCCAGCCTTAAAGCCGCCTTATGAAGTAATTTTATATCATGTGTATATTTTTTTATGGTCTTATTTTTAAAGAAAGCTCTTAAAAAACTCTCACTTACAGACACCTCATAGCAAATATCCTCAACAGCAAAATAAAGCTTATCAATCTCGCCGTTTTCCGTGTAAACAGCGGAAAAATATGCCTTACCCTCATCCTCTGTTATTGTCAAAACCGATGACGGATTATCGAGGACTACAAGCTTCATTTCCTCTTTTTCNCCCTCATCTTGTGAGGTAAGCACTCCGTCATTCTTAATTTCCAATTTTTCCATGAGATTGAACAGCTCAAGCTTTGTCATTAAAGACACAGCTTTTTGCAAATCCCCGTCTGTCTTTACATAGTCTTTAATTTCTCCGTCTATCGGCACTTCCTTGTTGATAGTACCGAGAAAGTAACTCATNAANGCCGAATCNTTTGAGGCAATAAGCTTATTTCTCATACCNTCTTTTATATCAAGCGTGTCTATATTTTCATAGATATANTCNAAGCTTCCGAATTTTTGAATNAGCTCNCCTGCACCTTTTTGCCCAATACCTGCAACTCCGGGAATATTATCGGANGAATCTCCCTGAATTGCCTTAATATCAATCAACTGCGGCGGAGTAACTCCATAGTCTTCCTTAACCTTTGCCTCATCATAAATGGTAACCTGCGGCTGACCAAACTTTGTGCTCGCAAGGCGCACAGTTGTATAGGGTGAAACAAGCTGTAAGCTGTCCCTATCCCCTGTTGCTATGATACACTCGTCCCCGCTCTCACAGCAAAGTCTTGAGAATGTACCGAGAATATCGTCTGCCTCATAGCCCTCGCTCGTGATAATTCTATAGCCTAAATCTGTAAGCAGTTCCTTTAAAACAGGAAGCTGTGAGGCAAGCTCGGGCGGCATTCCCTTGCGGGTTCCCTTATAATCTGCATATTTTTCATGCCTGAATGTCGGTCCTCTCAAATCAAATGCAATTGCCACTGCATCAGGCGAGGACTCATCACAGATTTTTTTCAGCATAGTTAAAAAACCATAAATTCCGTTTGTATACACGCCCTCTTTTGTGCTGAGAAGCTTAATTCCGTAAAATGCACGATTCAGTATACTGTTACCGTCAACCACAAGTAGTTTCATTTTTTGCTTTCCCTTTCAAATTGACCTCAGTCAATATTATTTTCATACATCTCTTTAAGCAGCATATCCAAATCTTTTAAGGTACAAAGAGTTCCGGATTTTCTCCTAAGCTCCGCCGCACCTCTTAAACCGTGAAAATACCACGCAACATGCTTTCTGGCCTCTCGCATTCCTCTGTTTTCGCCCTTTATCTCACAGAGGGCATCTATATGCTTTTTTATAACTATAACCCGCTCCGAAATTGTAGGAGGAGGTAAAATTCGGCAGCTGTCATTTAAGTAGGCATTAATCTCTCTGAAAATCCACGGATTTCCCAAAGCGCCCCTGCCAACCATTATCAAATCGCAGCCTGTTTCATCAAGCAGCTTACATGCAGACTGTGCGTCCACAACATCTCCGTTGCCGATTACGGGGATTTTAACTGCCGCTTTAACCTGTTTGATTATATCCCAGTCTGCCTCGCCCATATACATCTGCTTTCTGGTTCTTCCATGCACGGCAATCGCATCTGCCCCTGCCTGCTCGCAAATTTTGGCAACCTCAACCGCATTCACATTGTCGTCGTCCCAACCCTTGCGTATTTTCACCGTTATCGGCACGTCCACCGCCCTTTTCATGGAAGCAACAATTGCACCGCATAGGTCAGGCTTTTTCATCAGCGCCGCCCCGCAGTTGTTGCCTGCCACCTTAGGTACGGGACAACCCATGTTTATATCAATCATGTCAGGGTTAAACTGCATTGTTTTTTTTGCGGCGAGCGCCATAATTACGGGGTCATCTCCGAAAATCTGCATTGATACAGGCCTTATGTCCTCGCTCAAACCTGCAATTTCCTGCGTTTTTTGATAGTTATATTGTATCGCCTTTGAGCTTACCATCTCGGTAACTGTATACGCCGCACCAAAATTTCTGCATATTTGCCTGTATGTGGAATCTGTAACTCCTGCCATAGGTGCCATAATTGCTCTTGCGTCTAATTCTATATTCCCAATTTTCAATATTATTTCCTCTTAATTCTACAATGTATCAAATTTTTATTTGTTAACTTTCTGAAACTTTTTCATTTTTCCGTTTTACAGCAAGCTGAAAATTTACAGCTTGCTGTAAATACTTCTGTATTAAAGCCTGATTTGTCCTGTAAGTATTAATTTTTTGTAGTTGTTTTTTACTTCGTTTTGCAAATGCAAAATTATATCAGATAGGGTAACTTAAAGCAGAAATGGATAAAATCTAACTATCTTCTGTCTTTCTTGTCCCAGCCCGTTAAGCACCGAACTTTGTATGGGCAAAACTTGCACTAAAACTATACTTGTATATTCGGCGAACATATTCGGCAAAAAAAGCTTCATATCACAATGATATATGTTCATTTCTTTTGCTTTACCAAGCATTTTGCTGAAACTCAACCTACACTGAAACCAGATTTATCTTAATTAAACTATTTCGCAAATTCACAAATTTCTTACCCCAGCTCATCAAGTGTCAAGCAGTATGAGGGCAAGAATTCCTCCATAAAACAGGAAGTTTCCGGCATATCCATATCGCCAACTGCTTTTCTCAATGCCTGTTCTGCCTTACTAAATTCGCTGTTCCCGCTCTTTTTCTCCTCAATACACTTAATAATCGCAGAAATTTTGTCCGCCGCTTTCACCAGCTTTTTCAGCTCCTCATCACCATCTCCCGAAAAATTGAACAAATCCTCATAGTCCTGCCGAAAATCTTCGGGAAGCATAGATGTAAGCCTATCAACTGCAATGCTCTCAACCTCTTTATACGCTTTGCTTATCTCTTTAGAATGATACTTTACAGGGGTTGGCATATCGCCTGTGATTATCTCCGGCGCATCGTGCATAATTCCCAGCATTGCCGCCCGCTCCGTGTTATAATTTTTATCATATCTCTTATTGCCGATAAGCGCCAGGGCATGAGAAATAACAGCCACATCAAGGCTATGCTCACAGATATTTTCGTTTCGGGTATTTCGCATAAGACCCCAGCGGTTAATATATTTCATTCTCGACAGCATTGCAAAAAAATGATGCATTTTCAAAGTCCGCCTTTGTAATTGTATTAAATTTTTTATTATCTTTTATATTGTACCTAATTACAGCTTTTTTTTCAATACTGCACAGCTAATAACACTGCGCACAATCTAAAAGAATATTATTTTTAGCTTTATTCAATAAGTAATATATGATATAATTATTAAACTTAATAAAATAAAAAATTCTGTAAATTTAAAGTTATGGAGATGATATAAATGGATAAAGCTATTAAAAAATCTGAAAAAGGCTGGTGGAACAGCAATTTTCTGAAAGCCTTTTTGATAGGTCTTGCTCTCTCCTTTGTTGTGTTTATACCTTTTATTATAATTGACGGCGGCAGATTTCTTTTTTACGGAGATTTCAACGTTCAGCAAATCCCCTTTTACCGCCTTGCGCATGACGCAATCCGTTCGGGAAATATAGGCTGGAGCCATTTAACCGATCTCGGCGCTAACTTTGTCGGCTCATATTCATTCTATCTTTTGGGGAGCCCCTTTTTCTGGCTTACTATTCCTTTCCCCTCCGAATGGCTACAATTTTTAATGGGTCCGCTGCTAATCCTAAAATTTGCCTGCGCCACACTCACAGGCTATATATTTATTCACCGCTATACAAAAACCGCGAATGCCGCAATAATCGGCGCAGTTCTTTATGCCTTTTCGGGATTTTCAATTTATAATGTTTTCTTTAATCATTTTCACGAGGCAATAGTTTTCTTTCCGCTTATGCTCGCTGCATTAGATGAATATATGTATAAGCGCCGCCGCGGTGTTTTTGCTCTCTCGGTATTTGCCTGCTGCTTTGTAAACTACTATTTCTTTGTTGGACAAGTTACATTTGTTATCATCTATTTTGTTATCAGAATGCTCTGCAAAAGCTGGAAAATTTCTCTCAAGGACTTCCTGCTTTTGGCACTTGAAGCAATCCTCGGCTTTGCAATGTCTTCCGCTCTGCTTTTACCGTCAATTTTAACGGTTATACAAAACAGGCGAACAAACAATATGATAATGGGCTGGGACGCTCTTCTGTACTCACCGACACAGCGATATATACATATCCTAACAAGCATGTTCTTCCCGCCGGATTTACCTGCAAGACCAAACTTCACTCCGGACTCCGGCTCAAAATGGGCCTCAATCGGCGCATGGCTTCCAATGTTTGGCATGACAGGAGTAATCGGTTGGCTGCAAATACGCCGTAAGCACTGGCTAAAAAAGTTACTTTGGGCTTGCTTCCTAATGGCTCTCATTCCCGGTTTGAATGCTTCGTTCCAGTTTTTCAACGGCAGTTATTATGCCAGATGGTTCTACATGCTAACCCTAATTATGGCGCTTGCCACGGCAATGTCTGTTGAATATGAGCGGGTAAACTGGAAGCGTGCGGTTACATGGAACATGACCATTGTCTTGGCTATTACGGCCGTAATCGGTTTCATGCCCACAAAAACCATAACGGATGATGTAACAAAATACGGCTTTGGTCTTTCACAATATCCAACGAGATTTTGGGGATATGTGGCAATAAGTATATTGTCAGTTGCCCTAATAGTATTCATCTTTCAGTTTAAAAAGAGAGGCAGCAAGGAGTTCTATCGAACCACCTCACTCATTCTCTCGCTTGTCGCCGTTTTCTATTCAATTTTTTTCATCTCGCTCGGTAAAACCCAATCTCAGGAAACACGCAAGCATTTAATACCATATGCGCTAAACGGCGGCGTTAATGTTGGTATTGACGACCTCGACAAGGTTCGCTCAGACTTTTATAAGTCCCTCGATAATTCAGGAATGTTTTGGCTCATTCCAAATATCCAAGCTTTTCACAGCATTGTTCCGGGCTCTATAATGGAGTTTTATCCCACAATCGGTGTTACCAGAGATGTGGGCTCTCGTCCTGAGACTAAACACTATGCTTTGAGAGCGCTTACCTCCGTTAAATGGCTGTTTGATGACGACTGTGATGACAACTATTTCGCAGGAGTAAACTATGATGAGCCTGCCATGCCGGGCTGGGTGAACTACGGGAACGCAAACGGCTTTGACATCTGGGAAAACCAATACTATATCCCAATGGGTTTCTCTTACGATTTCTACATAACCAGAAGTAATTATGATAAATTGTCCACAGAGCACCGTGAGCTGATTATGCTTAAAGCAGTTGTTATTGAGGACGACTCTGTGGATAAATATTCATACATTCTCAGTGAATTGCCGTCTGAAAAGAAAATTTATACGGAAGCCACTTATTTTAACGACTGCCGAGAGAGAGCCTCTATGGTCTGCTCAGATTTTAGTTATACAAACACAGGCTTTAATGCTCAAATAAACTCCGACCAAGAAAGGCTTGTTTTCTTCAGCGTACCATATGAGGACGGCTGGAGTGCAAAGGTTAACGGTGAAGCCGTTGAAATTGAGCGTGTAAACGTCGGCTTTATGGCAGTTTCCGTTCCAAAGGGTGAGGGCACAAATATTGTATTTACGTATGTAACCCCAGGGCTTCGCACAGGTATATTAATCTCGATCGGTTCTCTTGTACTGCTTCTGATTTATTTGTTTTTAGTAAGAAATTTGAGCTTGCCTCGTCGTCATGCCGCACAAAAAAACAAACGAAAACTCTTAAATCCTGCCAGCTTTTCAGACTATTCGGAAAATATCGGCGCAACCTTTGAAAAACAAGGAGCAATGACCCCTAAGGAGTATGCACTTCCTCCCTTGCCGGATTCACATCTGAATTTACCAGAAAATGAAGTACTTCTGAACAAAGATAATAATAAAACAAAAGCGGACACAGAATCCGATTGAGTGAAAGGAGTTTTAAAATGCCAACCGTATATTTTGTAATTCCTTGCTATAACGAGGAGGAAGTTTTAGGTGAAACCGTAAAAAGGCTCACGAAAAAACTAAATTCTATGAAAGACCATGACCTTGCAGATGAGAAAAGCCGTGTGCTTTTGGTAGATGACGGCAGCAAGGACAAAACATGGGAGATGATTTCACAATACAGCCATGACAATAAATATATTGAGGGACTCAAGCTCGCTCACAACAGAGGTCATCAACACGCTCTGCTCGCAGGACTTATGACCTCAATTGATAAATGCGACTGTGCGATAAGTCTCGACGCAGATTTACAGGACGATATTGACGCACTCGACAAATTTGTTGAAAAATTCAAAGAGGGCTGTGATGTCGTTTACGGTGTAAGAAACAAACGCGATACAGACAGCTTCTTTAAACGCACAACAGCAGAGGGCTTTTACAAGGTTATGAAAATGCTCGGTGTTGATGTTGTCTTTAATCACGCAGATTATCGTCTGATGAGCAAGCGCGCCCTTGAGGGACTTGCCGAATACAGCGAGGTGAATCTGTTCCTGCGCGGAATTGTGCCGCTTATCGGTTACAGAAGTGACTATGTTTATTACGACCGTCATGAGAGATTTGCGGGCGAATCTAAATATCCTCTTAAAAAAATGATTTCTTTCGCTCTCGACGGAATAACCTCCTTTAGCGTAAAGCCCTTAAAGCTTATCTCAAATTTGGGAATTATAATTTCAATATTAAGCATTATTGGTCTTCTCTATGCGTTGATTTCTTATTTTACAGGGCACGCTGTAACAGGCTGGACTGCGACAGTTGCCTCAATTTGGCTGCTCGGCGGACTTCAAATGCTCTGCCTTGGCGTGGTAGGCGGGTATATCGGCAAAATTTACAGCGAGGTTAAACGCCGCCCAAGGTTCAGAATTGAAGAATATCTTGAAAATAAAGAGGATTAGCTTTTTCGGCAGCTTAAATTCCCAATAAAATCTAAACTGTCCCGAATTTACAAAGCTTACAGTGGAAAACTGCATAAAGTTTTTAAAGCACACAATCGGGTAAGCTATGAAACGTTTTTTCTTTCCTCACGGAAAGGTTGATTTCCCCGAATTCACAAAACTTGCCGCAGAGAACTTGTATGAAACTTTTAAAACACACAATTAGTGAGCTATGTGATAAATTCAACTCAAATTCTTTTCAATAAATAGAAATTTAAAATAAAGGAGCGTGGTCTGTTATGAAAATATATGATTTATCTCAGGAGTTTTTCTCATCTAAGGTTTTTCCCGGAGATCCTGCACCACAAATGGAACCTATGTTGAAAATTGCAGACGGCGCCCCCTGTAATCTAACTAAAATAACAATGGGCTCTCACAATGGCACACATATGGATGCACCACGTCATTTTTACGCAAACGGCAGAACAATTGATAAGCTTGACCTGCAAAAATGCGTGGGAGACTGCAAGCTTGTTACCATGAGCGGTGAGATTTCTGCTGAAGATATTGAACAAGCTCTGAATGACGGCACAAAAAAGCTGCTGATTAAGGGCGATATAGTTATCACTCTTGAAGCAGCGCAGAAAATGACTGAAATGGGTTTAGAATTTCTCGGCGTTGAGGGTTTAACTGTTGGTCCGCAGGAATCACCTATGGCGGTTCATCTTGAACTTTTGGGAGCAGAGATAGTAATTTTAGAGGGCACAGTTATGACTGACGTTCCAAACGGTGAATATTTTCTTTCCTCTCTGCCAATAAAATACGGCGGAATCGACGGTGCACAGTGCCGACCAATTTTAATCAAATTCTAAAGTTGAAAAACATTGGCATTGCATACACTGCTCATAAATGGTAATATTTAAAGTAATATGTAAAAAACAATTTGAAAGGTATGGGCTTACATGACAAAAACTAGAATTGAAACTCCGTTTCGCCCGGTATATCCATCACCTGCTGCTCTTATTGTTTCGGCAGATGAAAATAAAAAAAGTAATATTATGACGGCGGGCGAAGTGTTTAACGTTGCTCTCAAGAGTCCTACAATTATCGGAATTGCCATTCGCAAAGCAACTTATACCCACAGTCTTATCTCAAAAAGCATGGAATTCACCGTTAATTTTCCGACGGTTGACATTCTGGAAAAGGTTGATTTAGTGGGAACAATCAGCGGCAGAGACGGTTTTGATAAATTCGCCGAGTATAAA
>JGI994J12354_10005629_pt1 | contig 10727 bp, 8 predicted proteins | sample IntmicLarv3ML3BL_FD_12354 | JGI IMG/M metagenome (IMG submission 12354)
GTATTACAAAACTGGATTCTTTTCCTTTTGCAACAGCAGTTGCCGGAGGGCTCTGAAACTGTTGCGGCTCATGCCTGGTTGAGTCCTACTTCGCTCCGAGAACGACGAAATATTCCATCGGCGTCTGCCCGTTGTTTGCGATTGCGTGGGATTTTCCATCCCGGCAAATTGTCATATCTCCCTTGCCGAGCGTATGCACTGTGCCGTCATCGTCGGTGAATGTGGCTTCGCCAGCTACGATCAGATACACATCTTCATCTGTATCATGCTTGTGCATCCCTACCGAATTGCCGGGTTCGAGAGTACGAAAGCTGATTTCCTTTATTGCATGCTTCTCTTCAGCTGTTTTGGGAGCAAGAGCGGTTCTGACTTCCATTTTGCCAACGCCGCCGCGTACTTTTTCCCGCACTGTTTCAGGCAAATCCTGCGCCTTCCAGACATCCGCGAAAGCAGTTGCGGAAATGAGGCACAAGCCGAGTATACAGGCAAAAGCAGATATTTTCTTCATGGGGATGTCCTACGTTTTAGGTTGCTCCGGCTACTTTATACCGGAAATTTCGATCAGGGGCTGTTTTACTTTGAGAAATAAGCAAAACATGCGTGCCACAATTGGGGATTCCAAAGGGATTCAATCCCTTTGGCCGCCGGAGGCAAATTTTGAATACGATATTTCAAAATTTCTCCGCCCTGGTGGTACGGTTGACGCGTCAGCATGCCGTACTTGATTGTATCAAGTACGTTGATCTGCTTACCTCCTTCTTCTTTTCATGTTCTCTGTTGTTGCGGCATGCGCATGCCAATTTTGCAACAGATATGCCAAGAAGCTTGTCGCATTACTGCAATTAAATTAATATGTTATGCATATGGGCAAAGGGCATGTTTTCAGGCCGACTCGCGCGCGTTGCAATTTGAAACAAATTGTTTACTATGCACCGCATGCACATTATTAACCCACCGGATATGCACTTGATCCATATTGCTTTTGTTTCCTGTTATCCCGAGTCGACCACACTTGGGGAAAGTCTGATTCCGCAATACCGCAAAAAGGGCATCAGGCTTGATGTATTTGAAGCTATTGGAGAAATAGCCGCCTCACACCTGAACATCAAGGCCGATGTGGCCATTTGTCGAGGCGTCACCGGCGTGGCTTTACGCAAGGTGCTTGCTCCTGAAATCCCTTTGCTTGAATTGAAAGTCACCGGCTATGACGTCATGCAGGCCATACACGAGTGCCGCTCAAACCCCTGGAATCCAAAGCCATATACGGTTATCGGCACCAGACACATGGTGCACGGACTACAGCGGATAATCCACTTTCTGAATCTGGAGATGGAGGTCCATATCATCAACTCGGAAGCAGAGGCCCGAGCCTGCTTTGAAGAGCGTATACAGCACGGGCCACGCACCATTATTGGCGGATCCACCATCGTCGGTGTGGCGGAACGGCGAAATATTCCCGCAGTCCTGATAAAGTCCTGCGAGGAGTCGCTGCAACAGGCCATAGATGAAGCGTCTCAAATGGCCTCGGTGATTATTACGGAACGCACGGCCATTGAACGGACACGCATAAGCCTCAATTCATTGGCTGAAGGCATCATAATGCTGGACTCCGATGGAAAAATCACGGAATGCAACACCGCTGCCATGCGGCTTTTGCAGGGAGCAGAGGGGGAGAGCTCTGGTATTGTGGGGAAAAAGGCGGATTCTCTCCTTCCGAATTATGACATAACAAAAATACTCGCCGGGCAGGATGACTTCACCCTGATAAGGCTTGAGGATGGGCATACTGTGGCAGTGGGCGGTTTTCCCGTTCTGGTGGATGGCGTAAGCCGGGGCGCTGTGGCTACGCTCCGGACAATTGGCCAGGTGCAGGAGATGGAAGGCAATATCCGGCACTCCCTGTTGAAAAAAGGGCACATGGCCCGCTATTCGTTTGAGCAATGCCTGGGTAAGCACAAGGTATTCACCCACATGCTGTCCAGGGCGAAAGTCTACAGCCTCACGCAGGCGAGTGTGCTTCTGTATGGCGAAACGGGAACCGGCAAAGAAATTGTTGCCCAAAGCATTCATAATGCCAGCCAAAGACGGAACAAGCCCTTTGTGGCGATCAACTGTGCCGCCTTCCCCGAGTCTCTGCTGGAAAGCATGCTGTTCGGCTATGTGCCAGGCGCTTTTACAGGAGCCTCCAAAGAAGGCAAGGCGGGTTTTTTTGAGCTTGCTCACGGCGGAACACTGTTTTTGGACGAGATTTCAGAAATTCCTCTGTATTTGCAGGGTCGCCTTTTGCGTGTGCTGCAGGAACAGGAAGTCATGCGTCTTGGGCATGACAGGGTTATTCCTGTGGATGTGAGGATTATCACTGCAACCAATCGCCCCCTTGTTCCGCTGATAGAACAGGGACTTTTCAGAGACGATCTGTTTTATCGCCTTAACGTGCTGAGCCTGCACCTCCCTCCTTTGCGTGAAAGGGGATGCGATGTGGAAATACTGGCCCGGCACTTTCTTTTTGAATTTTGTGAGAAACACGGACGCCGTAAAATTGAACTGAGTGACGCTGCCCGCAAACGCCTCAGGAAGTACGAGTGGCCGGGCAACATTCGCGAGCTGCGGAACTTTTGTGAGCGACTGGGGATAACTTCCAGGTCTCATATGGTCGGAGAGGAAGACGTATGCGAAGCCATTGATATGGGCGGCCATTGTGGAGACAGGGATGGGCATTACAATGGACAACACTTGTTGCAGACGTCCTCTGTTGCAACAGGCACGGCAACAAACATTCGCGAGCTTACCAGCCAGGCAGTGAGGGACGCCCTTCTTGCGACAGGCGAAAACAAGGGGCTTGCCGCCCGGCGTCTGGGCATAAGCCGCACGACTTTGTGGCGATTGCTCAAAGAGCAACGCGTATAGCCGATCTTCCGCCGGTGGCTTTCAGAGCGGCAATGCGGAGATAAGTGTGGAAATTTCGGACGCCATGAGCCATGCCAAGACATGGAGGACACATGTCCGCCGTTACCTTTTTGCCTGGTGCAAACACTTGGGTCGGTCAGTATAGTTTTATTTATGGATAAGCTCTACGTTCAATTACATGAAAAAGAGCGAGCGCTCCAAGACGAGAGGGGTGTTTCGGAGCGCTCGCTGTCAGGCTGATTAGGCCTGGGTGGACATGGCGCGCCAGTCGTCAGACTCTGACGTGCTGGCTACTTCATGGGTTTTGGTGATTTTACGATAGGTGAACTCCACGTCTTCCATGTGGGTCAAGTGCTGTTCGCGCGGATCCTGGCAATGCGGCATGTAGGCCGTGATGTCGGTGATGATCGCATCTTCCAGAGTGATGGTGTAGTAGTGCTCCATGGTGCCCTGAGCCGAGGTGCGATAGAACTTGAGTTCCACCTTGGGCAGCTTTTCCCCGCTGGTCAGAGCGCGGAAAAGCAGGGGAGAGCATTTGTCCATAACCTTGGTGACCTTGAACGGCCTGTGCACACGCTGGCCGGTGGGCTGACCTGATTGGGGGTCGCGGGGCAGCATGATTTTGTGTTCAAAGGCCTGGATCAGGCTTTCGTCCTCATGGCCTTCCTGCCAGATGTTGCCCACAGAAGCGTCGGTGAAAGTGCCGGCGGTGATAAGGCCCTGTTTTTCACCGGTAACGGTCATATACGCTGGGGTTGGCATAGTTTGCTCCTCAAAAGTAAAGGTGGTTTGAAGAAAAAAAATCGCGTCAGTAGTCGCCAGAGTATATAGCAATAGGTATGCCGTAAATTATAGCTAATAATATCGGCCATGTTGGGAGATTTTGAAGGGGAATGTGGCGAAAAATCGTCATGTAAATTATAATCAAATGATAACATGCTTGTTTATTTACAGTATTGCTGGCGAAATTTCGCCACAGACATCTACTCTCCCATGTCGCAGAAAGTGGAGCATTGTTAAGGCAGGTTCCGGTACGTTACTTTCTGGCGCCTGCCGTGTTTGGATCGCTGCTTTTTTATAATGCCCCCCAAATGGGATAATCATTGTTCAAAAATCAAATCCCGAATAAAATCTTGTCTTTTTTTTAAAGTCATACTATTTAAAAATAGTCGCTCAATGCAGTTCTCTGCTTCGGCGATAGCATATTAATTCCATATATTATATATTATTGGTATATATTGATAAAGACATGAATCTTTGAGAGGGGGGGTCATGTCGCAGCCCGATATTTCCATATACCTGAACAACTGGCTGGCCTTCTTTGAGCCAAAGGCTCCTTGCGGTGAAAATATAGAGCTGGAGCCCGAGTTTGACGCGCTGCAGGAAGAAGTCGGCCGAGATAGTTCCATACATGCGGACAGGCCCACCGACTGGGGGCTGGTGCTTGAGCAGGCCGACGCTCTGCTTGCTCGAAGCAAGGATATCTGGCCGTTTGTGTATGGAGTTATCGCCCTTAACCATATTTGTGGCTTGCAGGGCTGTGCGGAAGGTATTTCCTCTCTGTCCACTTTTTTGCAACAGGCATGGGATACGGCCTATCCTCGCCCGGACCGGCTGCCGCGTCGCCTGGCGCCCCTCAGATGGCTGCAGGGCAAGCTCTCGCAATATGCCGAACTTACCAGCTTTATTGGTGAGCCGACAGAAGCCGTGCAGGCCTGCGCCAGGGCATTGCAAACCTTGCAAAGCCTGATTGATGAAAAAGCGCCGGACAATGATCTCTCCTTTACTACTGTTCTGAGTTCCATTGAAAGAATGTCCGAACCGGTTGAAGAACAGCCGGCTGATGCGCCCGCGCCCGCGCTTGTGGAAGCGTCTGTTGAAAAGAAGCCCGCTGTCAGAGAGGCGAGGCCCGCTCCGGTCAAGAGCGCCGCCGTTTCTTCTTCGGAGCGGGATGGACGTATCCCCGCCGGTGCTTTGCCGCAGGTAATCCGTACCTTTAACGATACCGCACGGCAACTGGGAGATCATCTGCTTGCCGTGCAAATGACGGACGAGCGTGGCTATCTGATGCACAGAGCCTGCTGCTGGAGCACGCTCTTGCAACTGCCGACCACAGACGATCAGAAACGTTCGCAGCTTGTCTGCCCGGCCGAACCGGACCGGATAGCCGCTTACAACTCGGCTATTGAGGAAAAGCGTTTTGCCGAGGTGCTGCCGCAGATTGAAAAAACCGCCAGTAAAGCGCCTTTCTGGCTTGACGGGCACTACATGGTTGCCCGTTGCCTTGAGGGGCTGGACGCGCAGGGAGCGGCCATATGCGTCAAACATGCCCTGGCCCAGTTGCTCAACCGTTTCCCTGATCTGCTGGAATTCCGCTTCAAGGACGGCCAGCCTTTTGCCTCTCCGCGAACGGTAACCTGGCTTGACGCCGTTGTGCAGTCCACCTTTGCCGGTCCGCATACGGGGTATTCCGCCGGAATCACCGGCAGCAGTTATGACAAGGCGGGTGACGAGCTGCTGTTGCAGCAGGCCATAAGCCTTAATGCCGAAGAAAGTTTTGAGGCCGGTCTTGCCCTCCTTGGGCATGTGCCGCCCGGGAAAAACCGCGCCGCTTTGAGGCATGCCTTGCTGAAAGCCAGATACTGCCTTGCCGCCGGAAGAAAGAATTCCGCCCGTAATATGTTGGTGAATATCTATAATGATTTGGACAGGTGGAAACTCTTTGATTGGGAACCCAAGGTGAGCGCGGCGGTTATCTCTCTTCTGCTGACATCCATGCCGAAAACGCAGCAGGCAGACAGGGAAGAACTGCTTACCCTGTTGCACAAATATAACCTCGCCGAGGCGTTAAAGATGACGCTTGAGGCATAATACAAACACCATCTAACGGAGGCAGTACATGGCCAGAGAGTCATCCATCGCGCCAAAAGAGCGCATTAACGTTACTTTTAAACCGGCAACCGGGGGCGCGGTAGAAGAGATAGAACTGCCCATGAAGGTGACCGTGCTGGGAGATTTCATCCAGCGCTGGGATCCTCGCAGCATTCAGGACCGCAAGCCGGTGGCCATCAACAAGAACAATTTCAGCGAAGTAATGGCCAAGCAGAACCTTGCTCTCGACCTCTCCGTGCCCAACCGCTTGCGCGAGGATGAAGAGGGCAGGGAGATGAACGTCAAGCTCAATATCGGTTCCATGCGCGATTTCGAGCCCGGCAATATTATTGAACAGGTGCCCGAGCTGCAGAAAATGAAACAGCTGCGCGATGCGCTTGTTTCTCTCAAAGGCCCTCTGGGCAATATGCCCACCTTCAGGGCCGCGCTTGAAGAAGTGCTCAAGGACCCCCGCCAGCGCGAAAAGATCATGCAGGAAGTGTCCGAAGCCGGTATGGATTTTCCGCTTCCGGGAAGAAACAAGGGCAAGAAAAAGGACAAGACCGCTCCCGTTGACTCTGAAGATAATTGATTCGCGGGTATACCGGGCCAGAGCGGGGCGACGTTGAAAAGGCGTCTCTGCTCTGCAAGGAAACAAGGTGAAAATGCTCTCGCGGCTGTCCGCCATACGGTTTTCGGCGGAATCTGCTTTTGCCCTTGTGCGCCGCAATGAGCGGTTTACCGACACGCTGTTTGCAAAAACATAGAATGCACTATCGCCGGAGCCTTCCATACGAATATGCAGGGGGAGCTTCGCCAAGGAGAACGATTCCATGAGCCAGACTCAGGATTTAAACCGCAGCCAGCTTGACGCTGGTTCGCTGCTGTCCCAGATCATCAGCGAAACCAACATTACGCCCGTAGATGAAGGCTATGAAGCCGCCCGTATAGGCATCAGCGCATTTCTTGAGGAAATGCTCAAGTCCGACAATGCCGAGGAAAAAGTCCGCAAGGAAGTGGTTGACCGCATGATTGCGGAAATCGACCAGCGTATGAGCGCCCAGATGGACGCCGTTTTGCACGCGAAAGATTTTCAGTCTCTGGAATCGGCATGGCGCGGACTCAAGCTCTTGATCGACCGCACGGATTTTCGTGAAAACGTCATCGTTGAAATTCTCAACGTGACCAAGGACGAGCTGCTTGACGATTTTCTGGATGCGCCGGAAGTGTCCCAGTCCTCCCTCTACAAACACATCTACACGGCCGAATACGGCCAGTTCGGCGGCAAGCCCGTCGGCGCCATTGTCGGCAATTACTATTTCTCGCCTTCGGCAATAGACATGCGCCTGCTGCAAAATCTGGCCAGTGTGGCCTGCATGGCGCACGCTCCCTTTATCGCGGCTGCCGGTCCGGAATTTTTCGGCTTAAGTTCCTTTGAGCGTCTGCCCGCGCTCAAGGATTTGCAGGATATCTTTGCCAGCACCCGCTATGCCAAGTGGCAGGCCTTCCGCGAAAGCGAAGATTCCCGCTATGTGGGACTGACCGTTCCCCGTTTCCTGCTCCGGCAGCCCTATGACCCGGAAGAAAATCCGGTCCGCGCCTTTGTCTACAAGGAAACCGTGGACGACAACCATGAGAACTTTCTCTGGGGCAACACCGCGTTCGCGTTTGCCACGCGCATTACCGAGTCATTCGCCAAGTACCGCTGGGCCGCCAATATCATCGGTCCCCGTTCCGGCGGCACGGTGGAAGATCTGCCTGTGCATCTGTATGAGAGCATGGGCGACATCGAGATGAAGATTCCCACGGAAGTGCTTGTCTCCGATCGCCGCGAGTATGAGCTTGCCGAGCAGGGCTTTATCTCCCTCACCATGCGCAAGGGTTCCGACAATGCCGCTTTCTTCTCGGCCAACTCTTGCCAGAAGCCGAAATATTTCGGCATTTCCGAAGCGGGCAAGGATGCGGAGCTCAACTACCGCCTGGGCGCGCAGCTTCCCTATATATTCATCATCTCCCGTCTGGCCCACTACATCAAGGTGCTGCAGCGCGAGCACATCGGTTCCTGGAAAGAGCGCGTCGATCTTGAGCGCGAACTGAATACCTGGATCCGCCAGTTTGTCGCCGACCAGGAGAATCCGAGTTCCGACATCAGAAGCCGCCGCCCCCTGCGCGACGCCCGCATTGTGGTCAGCGACGTGGAAGGCGATCCGGGCTGGTACCGCGTGAGCATGAGCATTCGCCCCCATTTCAAGTACATGGGCGCGTACTTCACGCTTTCGCTCGTAGGCAAGCTCGACAAGTCCTGATCGCATTCGTATGGGAGGCAGCCTGTTTGAACGCCTTACCCTGGGGGAGGCGGGCGCGTACATTGACGAGGACGAGTCCATCCGGAACAACCTCACGCGTATGCTCACGGCGCGGCAAGGCTCTGTCCAGGCCGCGCCGGATTACGGGCTGCCCGACCTCAATGATCTGACTCTTTCCCGCGCGGAACTGATTCTGGAAAACTGCGCGGCTATCAAAAGCTGTATCGACGCATACGAACCCAGGTTGCATGAAGCCGTTGTGCAGCATGTGGAGCTTGAGGGCATGCATTTTACGCAGGGCTTTCATATCTCGGCGCTCAAGCAGGACAGGGCGGGAAGGCTCGTGCCCTGGAGCTGGACCTTTACTGTTGACGGCGAAAAGCTGCGGGGCCGGTAATGAGTTTTAACCGTTATTATCAGGATGAGCTTATTGCTCTGCGGGAACTGGGCAGGGAGTTCTCGCAGCGCAATCCCGCCTTGTCGCCCTTTTTTGAGACCCCGGGGCGCGACCCGGATGCGGAACGCATTCTGGAAGGTTTCGCCTTTCTCACAGGACGCCTGCACCAGAAGCTTGACGACGAACTCCCCGAGATTACCCACTCCCTGTTCAATCTGCTCTGGCCGCATTATCTGCGGCCCATGCCGGCCTGCAGCATTATCCGCTACGAGCCCTCGACAAACACCACCGGCGCGGCCCTTATTCCCAAAAACTCGCTGGTCGAGTCTGTCCCGGTGCAGGGAACCCGCTGCCGTTTCAGGACCGTGTACGATACGCAGGTGCTCCCCATCCGGTTGACCGGCCAGACCTTTATGGAAAAGGAAGGCGGGGTGCATCTGGTGCTTTCCTTTGAAAGCCTGGGGGTGCCGCTGGAGAATCTCTCCCTGTCGTCTCTGCGCTTTTTCCTGACCGGAGAGAAGGGCGTTGCCCAGACCATTTACTTCACCATGCTCCGCAAGGTGCGCGAGGTGGGCGTGGTGCTGTTCGACTCCCAGAAAAAGCGCCACACTGTCGCCAGGATCAATGCGAAAAAGAGTATTTCTCCGGTGGGGTTTCGTGAAGACGAGTTCATGCTCCCGTATCCGCCCAATGCCTTTCCCGGCTACTGCATTATTCAGGAATACCTGTGCTTTCCGGAAAAATTCCTGTTTGTGGATGTCGTTGGTCTTGATGAGGGCCTGAACCGGGAGGTTCTGAGCCGTTACAAGGATTCCGCCTCCTTTGAACTGCACTTTGCCCTGGATGATCTGCCGGAGAGTTTTGAATCGTTCAAGCCGCAAAACTGGCAGCTGTTTTGCACGCCTGTGGTCAATCTGTTCGCCATGGACGCGACTCCGCTTACAGTGGATCAGAGGCGCAGCGAATACCGCATAGTGCCCGACCCGCGCCTGCCCTACCACTACGCTGTTTTCAGCGTGGACAAGGTCAGTTCCTGGGGGCACGACAATCGCGGCAGGCGCAGGTATTCGCAGTTCGAGAGTTTCGAGCACGAGGCCGAACTGAACGCCCCGGCCTATTACCGCTTGCGCCTTCGCCCGTCGAACATGGACGGCGGCACGGAATTCCATATTTCCATCTCTCACCCGCCGGAGAATCCGCTCGCGCCGCAGGGAGAGACGATTTCACTGGAACTGACCTGCACGAACAGGTTTTTGCCCGGCGAACTCGGCGTCGGCGATATCGGCACCCATGCGGATAATTCGCCCGATGCCGTGTCTTTCAGAAACATCACGCCTGTTGTGCCCTCGTTCAATCCGCCTTTGGAAGGGGATCTCTTGTGGCGGCTGCTTTCCAATATGTCTCTCAATTATGTGTCGCTGACGAATGTTCCCGCTCTCAGAGCCATTATCGCGGCGTATAATTTTCGCGCCCGTTACGACAGACCGCATGCCCGCATGTTTGAAAAAAACCTGAAAGGAATGGTCTCCATCAGTTGTTCCGAAGCGGACAGGATGCACAAGGGCCTGCTTGTCCGGGGCGCGGTCACTACCCTGATGCTGGATCAGAGTTTTTTTTCCAGCGAAGGCGACATGTTTCTCTTCGCATCAGTGCTTAACGAGTTTTTTGCCTTGTACGCCACTGTGAACAGCTTTCACAGGCTGGTCGTGGTCGAGGCGAAAAGAAAGGAAGAATATCAATGGCCGGCGAGACTGGGCAGAATGCACTTGTAGATTCTTCCATGCCGGAGCCTCTGTCTTCTCTTTTGCCCGGCGAGGAAGAATCGTTTCCGCCCGTTATACGGGATTTGCTGGAAACTCCCGGCAACTACGCCTTTGTCCAGGCCATGGAGGTTATCCGGCGCTATTTGCGCAGCCAGGGCATTGCTGTTGATGGCGATACCTTTCGCTTCAGCGTCAACCCGAACCTGTCCTTCCCGCCTGCGGACATCGAGTCTTTGCGTCTGGTCAGGGATGAGGATGGACGCACGCGGGTCGAGATGATGATGAATCTGCTGGGCCTGCACGGGGCGGGGTCGCCCCTGCCTGCGTATTTTACCGAGTACGTCGCCCAGCATCAGGATTACCCCGACGCCTTGCGCGATTTTTTCGATATTTTTAATCACCGGCTGGTCCGCATACTGCAAGCCACCTGGGTAAAGTACCGGTATTACGCCCAATACAGGCAGGCTGCCACCGACAGGCTGT
>JGI994J12354_10005630_pt1 | contig 10723 bp, 10 predicted proteins | sample IntmicLarv3ML3BL_FD_12354 | JGI IMG/M metagenome (IMG submission 12354)
CTGTTTTCGTATGTTGAGGATATGCCCGCCATACTGGCAACATACATGAAAACCCATTTTGCTTATTATCCTTCATATTCAAAAACAATTGACGCCCGTTATTACATTAATCACTGCAAATACTGTAACAGCATGCAAGGTGATAATTATTTGCATGAAGTTCCGGAGGAATCATTTTATAAAAAACTCTGCTATACAAACAGCAAGCCAACCAGTTATTCGAAAATCAACAATCAATTTAGCGTGCCGCTACAAGTTCAATTGCCATATTATGATGAGGTCAGTAGCTCTTTTGAAATGGCGATGACACATATTAAAACAGGTGCTGAAAATAGAGAGAGCCTTAATATTACACAAAAACTGATAAATGGACTATTCCAAGCCAGTATTTTAGGTCCAAATATCAGCATTAACGGATTATAGACTGTTTTTTGATTGGTCTCATCTAATTTATTATAAAAAGATATGTTTTGATTAAAATTAATTCTAGGTTCTGTTTGATATGGGCCGTAAAGCCAGCCAAGTAATGCCCATATAATATCGCACTTATTCCACTGTGGCAGATATTGCAGAGTACCACTTGAATAGCTAACTCGGTTATCTTACTTTCATGCACATCTAATTTTTAGCATGTGCATGAAAGTAAGGTAACCGACTGCCTCTCCCAAAACTAAATCTCCATAAATTGAACCCTTCTCGTATAATAAAAATCAGGCCTTGAAGCGCATCGCTTTAGGGTCTGATTTTTTGCGGGGAGGAGGAAAGATTATGGAGGCGCAGTTAAAAATCGAAAGCGCTTATCACAAGTATCTTGCAAAGTATCCTGATGTGCTGAATGTAAAGCAGTTAAGTAAAATTCTTAATGTTTGCGAGAAAACAGCCTTGCGATTGCTACACGAACAAGAAGTTAAGTGCATCAAAATCGGGCGCATTTACAGGATTCCAAAGCTATATCTGTTGCAATACCTTGGCATTGTCGACTAAAAGTATCGCTATCCAAAAATAAAGTGCAACACCTATAGACGCTGCGAATTTCACTTGCTAGACTTAGTATGTCAATGGTAGGTGAAATCGAATTGTTGAGAATGGAGGATTTACAATGCAAACAAATCACTTACAGAAAATCAAAGTTGCAGGCCACTTAGAGGACAAGCGTGGCATTTATCAAATGGCTCTAAGCTGGAAAGGACAAGACGGCAAGCGGGTGCGAAAATCGATTTCTACCGGCCTTGCTGTAAAGGGGAATAAAAAACGCGCTGAAGCTATGATGCGTGAAAAGTGTGATGAAATGGAACAGCAGTTGATGGCCGAGCAGGATGGAGTAGCCGCCACAGAAAACGATGGAATGCTCTTTGCGGATTTCATGGAGCAGCAATGGCTGGAGGCGATGAAAAACGAGGTGAAAGTTACGACCTATGGCGGTTATTGCCTGAATGTAGAAAGAACGATTGCGCCTTATTTTCGCACTCGTGGCATCCGACTGAAAACCATGACAGCCGATGATATTAATGAATTTTATACAGAGCAACTAAAAAGAGTCAAAGCCACCTCGGTTCATAAATATCACGCCAATATCAGCAAGGCGTTGAAGTATGCCGTAGAAAAAGGGTTTATTGAGCATTCGGTTATGGGAAAGGTGAGGCGGCCCAAGGCAGAACGCTTTGTGGGCAAATTTCTGAAGCAATCTGAGGTCATTGCCTTATTCGAAGCTGTGAAGGGGCATAAGTTGGAGTTAGGTGTTATTCTAGGAGCCTTCTATGGGCTGCGTAGAGGTGAGGTCATCGGCCTGAAATGGGAGTCCATCGATTTTGAGGCGAATACCATTACGATTGAGCACACGGTTACTTCTGCATACATCGATGGGAAATATCAGCTAATTGAAAGCGATACAACGAAAACAAAATCCAGCTTTCGCACTTTGCCGCTGATACCGAGCTTTCGAGCAAAGCTGTTGGAACTGCGAGAGGAACAGAATCACTATCGAAAGCTATGTGGAAATTCCTACAACAAAGCTGAAAGCCAATATGTTTATGTCAATCAACTTGGCGAACGAATCAAGCCCAATTATCTGACCAGCGTATTCCCCGACTTCATGGAGAAGAATGGCTTTCGCAGGCTCAGATACCACGATTTGAGGCATTCATCAGCGAGCCTGCTGTTGGCATCTGGTGTTCCTCTAAAGCAAATACAGGAGTGGCTGGGGCACAGCGATTTTGCCATTACCGCAAACACCTATGCACATTTGGATTTTGGTTCTAAGATTTCAGCAGCAAATGCGATGACGTGGATTGAGAAAACCTCCTTACATCAATCGCAAGAAAATCAAGTTTAATATGAGGTAAAACATTTGGTAGTTAAGATATGTTAGGAACTTTCTTGTGGCAAGACTTTGTTAAACGAAAATTGCAGACACTGTCTGCAATTTTCAGAACAAGAGATTCAAAAGACAGGGGACTCAAAACTGCCAACACTGTTGGCAATTTTGGAGGAGGAAACGAATTGGTTAAAACTGATATGCAATGTAAAAACCTAGGGTTTTTGTCACTACTCTTTTATATGAGTCCATCAGGAAATGTAGTTTTTCCAGAATGAAAAATGAGGAAACGGAAAAATTTGGATTTGTACGCTTTAATCAACTGGTCTATAGATGGGCCTGTAAAGTGGCCTGTAAACGGGCCTGTAAAATCAACAGCAAAGGCTTCACAGCAACAAAAACTGCCAACCTACAAGTGCGTAGGTTGGCAGGAAATTGGCTGGCGGAGGAGGTGGGATTCGAACCCACGGACCGGTTTTAAGCCGATCAAACGATTTCGAGGGAGTGTGTTCAAAACCCTTTGGCAGAATGTAATACCCTTTGGCGGAAATAGAGAGCAATCTTCCGCAACAGGTTTAATGGCAGTCCAAAGTACCGAAGCATCGTAAAGTCCAATTAAGAAGTCTTAGCATGTATAAGTATTAGGGCTATTCCTTATACTAAACCACACCCGAAATAGCTGTTAAAAGTTTGGTTTAATAGATTGACTTTTGTCGTCAAATCGAGTATCATATATTAAATCACACCATTGTTCGAATTTGATTGATTGGTTTAGTAGAGGTGAGAAAATGCTTAATGAGGCCGAAAAGAAAAAAATGAAAAGTATATTTTCACAGCATGAATTTGTTATGACCACTGCCGAACTTATGGCGGAAAAAATATATTATGCGGGCATTCAGCAACTTTTGCAAAATGGTTTAATTGAAAAGATCAGGAGAGGCTATTATCACTGGATTGATGATTTTGATGGTAGCGAAATTGTAATTATTAACCGCCTGTTTCCCGATGCTGTTCTCAGCATGGAGACGGCTTTGTTTTATTACAAGTATAGTGACCGAAATCCTCACGAATGGAATATTGCCATTGATAAAAACACTTCTCGACAGCGTATAAAAATAGACTATCCGTTTATAAAGGCGCATAGGGTTGAGTCTGCTCTGCTTACCATTGGCGAAACAAAAGGCGAAATTGATGATATCGAAGTTCGCATTTATGACCGTGATCGCACTATTTGCGATGTGCTAAGGAATATGAGTAGGATGGACAAAGAAATATTCAATAAAGCGATTCAAAGCTATGTGAAAGACTCTAAGAAGAATATCCCTAATCTCATGGAATATGCGAAAGAACTTCGGGTGCAAAAAAGAGTAAAAGATTTGATAGGAGTGTGGTTGTAATGGCTGATATAGCGGCATCTGTTTTGGCGAAGCTGAGAAATAAATCGAAGGCTTCAGATATCAGCTACCAACAATGCTTACAGCTTTTCGTACAGGAGGAGTTTTTACGAAAACTATCCAAATCAGGCTTTGATGATGTCCTTGTATTAAAGGGCGGCTTGTTTATCTATACACTAACAAATTTTGAAAGTCGAACAACCATTGATATAGATTTCCTGTTGCAAAGCTTTTCAAATTCAATTAAGGATGTAAAAGAGCTAATTGAGAAGATCATAGATACCCCAACAGGAAACGATTATATTGTTATGATGGCAAGAGGCTTTGAGGAAATCTCGCCTCAAAGAAAATACCAAGGCATCAGTACCCAGATTATTGCCCAGATAAAAAATGTTCGTGTGCCATTTAATGTTGACATAGGCGTTGGAGATGTTATCATCCCCAAAGCGGAGAAACGGACAATTTCCACGCAGCTTCCTGACTTTGAAGTGCCTATAATTCAAACATATTCTCTTGAAAGCACAATTGCGGAAAAGTTTGATGCAATCATCCAACGCTTTGAACTAACAGGCAGAATGAAAGACTTTTATGATATTTATTATCTTGCAAGAACCTTTGATTTTGACGGGACGAAATTACAGACAGCAATTTTTGAAACATTACAGCATCGTGGTACGCATTATGACAGAGACAGCTTCAAGCGGATAGTTGCACTTTCCGAAGATGCAGATATGCAAAAACGGTGGAAATTTTTCTTGAAGAACATCAAAGATGATTCGCTTGAGTTGACTATGGTTATTAAGAAAATCCAGATATTCCTTGGGCCTGTATTCGATGCGATAGTGAATGAAACTGAGTGGATTAGTTCTTGGATTAGCGAATCCAATATGTGGAGACAGTTCAACATGAAAGGTAACTGATAAAGATGCAGCAAGAATTAAAGGATATTGTTTTATTGATAGCAGAAGATGTTGAGATAAATCTTCCTCAATCTTTTGAAAATATATACTATGGGAAGATGGATTACTCTAACCAAAACAAAATCCTTGATTCTGATAGTGCTCTTTTGAAAAAAACAATTGGGTTTGAAATAGCGTTTGTTCATGTTATAGCATATTTTTTGGCAAGAAATATGGGAGAAGAAAAAGGATATATACAGATACTAAGTGCCGTTGATGAGCGAGATAAAATATTTTCTTGGTATCGCATTCAAAATGATAGCATTATTTTTCAACTAAAGAAAATTGATATTAATTCAACAGAAAAAGTATATGAGTTAATAAATGAACATGACCGATTTATTGATAAAGATGTCAAAAAGAAATTGGGCCAATTTTATACACCTACAAAAATTGTAGAAAAGATGGTTTTTGACGTAAGAGATGAGTTGAAGATTCTATCGGAGCAAGACTTAATCGTTGACCCTGCCTGCGGAACAGGAGTATTTGCTGTTGAAATTTTAAAACAAATGAATAAATTCTTATCGTTTGATAAGTTGCTTAATTTTGCAGAAAATAACCTTTATGCGTTCGATGTGAATCCATTTTCAATTGTCGCAACTAAATTGAGCATTTTGAATATTCTGTTGAAATTTGTTTCCGATGATGAAAAGAAAAAAACACTTGTGCTCAATCTTCCTAAATTGAAAAATATACAATGGAAAAACACTATTGTTGAAAAAGATGAAAATAAGTTTTCAATTATACTTGGTAATCCCCCTTATTTCAAATTGGATTCCAAATCATTAAAAAACATTGAGGGATATGAAAGTATAATATATGGTCAACCCAACATATATTCACTTTTTGTGCATTGGGGAATTGAACATTTAAAATCCAATGGAACAATGAGCTTTATTGTTCCTCAGTCAATTCGTTCGGGACTCTATTTTAAAAAGCTCCGTGAAGAAATGAAAGAGTTAAGAATTAAATCAATATTGCATATTGATTCTAGGCAAAACATTTTCGATAGGGCTGAACAAGCAGTATTAATAATTCGTCTGCAAAACAGCCCAGTACGTAATTCAAAGACAAAAATACAGTTTGTAAATGGTTCACAAAGAGTTTTGTCTGAATTTTCAATATCACGTTCAAAGCTTATGATGAATGAAGATAACAACTATATGTTTGTTATTAACAAGAAGGCAGAAATGTATGATTTATTTGAAAAAGTGGGTAATAATGGAACTACGCTATCTGCTACCGATTCATTGTTTAAATTTTCTAATGGATTGTTCGTATGGAATCAGCATAAGGATATTCTTTCTGATTCTTCCGAAGTTGCAATTCCAATTATATACGGTGGAGATATCCAACCCGTTAAGTTCAATTTTATTGATTCTTGGTCAAATGAAGAACGAAAGTCTTATGCCAAAATTACAGATAAGACTAAGCCATATGTATTGACTGGTAAGAGATTACTAGTACAGCGAACGACCAACTTTGAAAAAGATATTCGATTGAAAGCATGTCTTATTTCAGATGATTTTTTGCGAAAACATGAAGAGTATTTTTTGGAAAATCACGTAAATTTTTTATGTTGCAACTCAGGAAAAGAAGAAATTATATCAGATGAGATATTGTATTATTACTTAGGTTTATTGAATTCTAAACTTTTAAATTATGTTTTTATAAGCAAAAGTGGAAATACACAGGTTTCAGCTAATGAATTGAATCTATTGCCCTACCCCAGAAAAATGTCAAAGGAAATATCAGAATTTGTTTCAAGATGTTCAACTAAATTAAGTGACCATCAAAAAGAATTAGACATGCTTGTTTGTGAAGCATATGAACTATCTGTTGACGAAACAAATCTGGTTTTAGGTTGTTGCGGAGGTTAAAAATGAAAAAATTGCAGTTTAAAACAAATTCTCGACACATAAGTCAGCTAGGACGAGAGCTTGTCACAGATTTTGTGACGGCTTTGGTTGAGCTTATCAAAAACTCCTATGATGCAGATGCATATGGAGTAAAAATTATATTAGACAAACCTAACACTCCACAAAGTAGGATAGTATTGATTGATACAGGTACAGGCATGACACAAACAGATTTTGAAAATAAGTGGATGGTAATTGGTACGAACAATAAAATCACCAAGCCATATACAGAAAACGGAAGAAAAAAAGCTGGAAAAAAAGGCATTGGAAGATTTTCTGTTGAGCGTTTAGCTGAAAAGGTTCAAATTTTTTCTTTTCCTGATTTAGAATCGCCATATAGAGTCGATATAAATTGGAATGGCTTTGAGGATATAAATGTTTCTGCCTTGCTTCAAAGAATTGATATACTTAAAGACCATGAAGAATCCACTGCCGCAAAGTTTATTTGTAATCAACTTGATTATTTTATGGTTACTGACAAAATTTCACAAGATGACAAAGATTCTGTTAAGTCACTCTTTAGGACAGAGCACTTTGAATATCCGATGTTCTACGATAAAAAGACACTCCAGACACTTGAAGAACAGATAATACCGATAATAAGCAAATATGAAGATGTGGAGTTGCTTATCGGAGATGTATCGAGTTCTCTATACACAATAGATATACAAGATGAATCAGTTCCGTTCAAAATGATCCAAGAACTATATCATAAATATGATTTGCCAAATCCACAAACAGGTATGATTCTAGTTATGGAAGGTTTGCGTGACGAATGGAAACAGAAAGATATAGATAAACTACAAAAAGAGTTACGTCTGTTAGTTGCCCCGGATTTCATTGAGAGTGACCCATTTAAAATTGAATTAGTTGCACCTGCCTTTAAAGTGGAGGATATTGTACTCGTCAATGAGATTCTTGATTTAAGGTATGCAAAGATTGATGCCGCAATTTATGATAAAGGCAAAAAGTCACGCATATCATATGTTGATAAAGATGGTAAAATAGATAATATTGAAAAAACATACAACACTCCTCTCTTGTGTGGCGATATTAATGCTGAAATACATTATTTCATAAGAGATAGTAAGAACTTGTCTGATGCTGCATCTGGATATAATTTTAGATTTGCCCAGAGGATTTTAGATACTTACTGTGGCATAAAAATTTATCGTGATAATTTCAGAGTCAAACCATATGGTGATGTGGGGAATGATTGGCTTTTACTTGACCAAAGAAAAGTAAAAGATACTCACGGTTACTTGGTAGGTAATAATCAGGTTATTGGCATAGTAAAAATTGGGGATAAAGCAAATCCTCTGCTAATTGATGCAACAAATAGAGAGGGTATTATTGAAAATGAGGCTTATTCACAACTTACGGACTTTTTAGTAGCATGTACAAATCTCATTAGTGATGTTAGGCGTGAAGCTTATTTAGCAGAGCAAGAAGCAATACAGAAGCTAAGCAGCGAAAGAGAAAAAATTGATTCTCAGTTTGAAAAATTAAAAGAACAATATAAAGATGATGCATTTGTAAGCCAAATGCAAACAGTTACTAAAGACAGTGAACTTTCAGAAAAAAAACTCAGTCAACTTTTGCAGACTTATATAGAGAATTCTGAAAAGAAAAAGCAAGACATCGAAAAAATACAAAGTGATTATAACAGGCACTATTCAGATACACAAAAAGCTTACCAAACAAAAATAGAATTTCAAGAAAGTGAATTAAATCTATATAAAAATTTGGCATCTTTGGGTATGTTGACAGGCTCATTCGGGCATGAGACGAGCGACATTGTTAGTCGGATTCAAACAAGCTTGCTTCTTGTTAAATTGTATTTAGATGAAGGAAAAGATATCAATGAAATCAAAAAAGTACTTGAAATCGCAAGTGGCGACTTTAGCCGAATCTATGCATATAGTAATTTAATTGTTAATTTCCTTCGCAAAAGGAAACGAGAATCTGCTATTAATATCAATATAAACAATGCTTTAAATGAAGTTTGTGGATTTTACCAAACGATCGTGAACTCGTTTGGTATCGATTTGAAGTTTGATTGTGATAATACAATAGTATATGGGATGAAGCAGATTGACTTTGAGTCAATAGTAATAAATATGATTACAAATTCCTTTGAACAAGTCAAAGGTCGAGAAAAAAGAAAAATATCAATAGCTGTAAAACAGAGCATCTCGCATATTATTCTTTGTTTTGAAGATTCTGGTGCTGGTGTCCCAGAAGGTAAGGAAAAGGATATCTTCAGGCCATTTGAAACATCAAAAGAGAATGGAATTGGTTTAGGCTTGAATATTATTAAAGACATTGTAGAAAAATATCAAGGGGAGATATCTGTAGGATACTCTGATTCGTTGCACGGAGCAAGATTTATAGTGACATTACCTAAGGGAGACGATTGAGATGAATGAGTTAATAGGATTATTCATAGAGGATGAGTTTGCAAATATAGAAATATATGCTCGACTTTTCGAATTAGAGGGGTTAAAGCTTGAGTGGTTAGAATCACTTCCGTCAGATGTCAATGGTTTTTATGATATCGTATTAGAAAAAAATGTTGATTTTCTAATTATTGATTTTCATCTTGATAAACAAGTCGAATATAAGGGAATTGATGTGTTGCGAGAAATACGAAAGCATGACAGCACTATTTACGCTGTTCTTTTAACGAATTATGAACTTGATGATTTTGCAGACCAATTCGGTGACTATGACTATGAATTGCAAAAATCAGCAATGACTACTCGTTATAAAGATGTTGCTGAAAAAATTAAAAGAGCTTGTGACTTAAGGGAAGACAATCTGTTGTGTGGAGCTATAGTAAATCGGCAGCAAGAGGATTCAGAGACTATTCGTTTATTACAAGAAATCAATTCAAAATTAGATGATAAAAAATAGCAGAGGATATAATTATGGAATACGCTAGAAAACAAAGATGGGCAAATTATACTGATATAAAGTGCAGAGAATATCTAAGAAATGATTTTTCTCATGAATGTGCATATTGTAAGTTACATGAACAAGAAACTGGTTTGATAGGACTTAACTTTTTTGAAATCGACCACTTTAAGCCCCAATCCCATAAATTTGCGGATATGAACAAGTATCACAATTTATATTACTCGTGCAAAAAGTGTAATAGCGAAAAAGGAGATATTTGGAGTACTGACCTTCTTGATCCATGTGTGGACGATATTTTTTGTGGGAATAATCCTGCAATTGTGGGAGGCCAAAAAGAGACTAATCATAGATATCTTGCTCAAAATGATAGAGGTACATATTATATTAATACCTTCAAGCTTAATTCTAGACGGCAAATTCGTATTAGAAAGGGAAAAGAAGATTACCAAAGTAACATACATGAGATTAACGAGCTCATAGATGAGATATTGTTGAAATTCAGGGAGAAAGCCGAACAAAATGACCTTAGCGAATTAATATCTCAATTAGATAGACTTAGGGGCTTGAAAGGGCAAGAACTTGATAAGTTGATTAAAGACGAATTGTTTGAAAATGCCGAAAAATACTTGAATTTGCGAGGAATCAAGAATAGTATAGTGTTTGAAGAATATAATATGGATATTAAAATTAAAATCAATGAAGCTACATATTATTGTGAGCTAATAGTAGATAACTCAAGTGATAGTAGAGAGGAATACCGAAAGAATCTGAATATCGAAAAAACACATTGTTGGTTTGAAAAACTGAATGTTAATTTTGGAGTCTTATACTATTACCCCAATATTAATCGTATGTTTTTTTATCCGATTTCGGGTGTCTTAACATTAGCAGATTTTCCCAGGGACAAGCAATCAACGCAAATAAGAATAAGCGAAGAACATTTGATAGCTTAGCCTATAATAACGCTTATGTTGTTGTGATATGTCATGCAAAATCTCACTCGAATAGTTCTCTAGGTTACCTTGCTTTCATGCATATTTGATTTTTATATACGCATGAAAGTAAGGTGTCCGGTCACTTCCCCAAAACTCCCCCATAAACTTAATCCTTCCCCTATAATACAGTCAGACCTCGAAGCAAACCGCTTTGGGGTCTGATTCTTTGTAGAGAGGAGGCAACGATTATGAATGAGCAATTGGACATTGAAAATGTTTATCA
>JGI994J12354_10005631_pt1 | contig 10723 bp, 11 predicted proteins | sample IntmicLarv3ML3BL_FD_12354 | JGI IMG/M metagenome (IMG submission 12354)
ACAAGTGGGCTTGGCTCAAACGTAAACTACGCGAATTCTTGCCTTGCTTCAGCTCCTTTGATGATACCGTGCAGAACATCTTTCAAGTTAGTTGACTATATGATTTCTGTGACGAGTGCGACTGTCTCATCTGCTGCACAAATTTTGAAACCATGTGCGAAAAATGTCCGGATTTTCCTTGCTCGACCAAAAATTCCTCTTGCGGTTTGCCTCCCGTTGGTATATAATGAACCCAAGGAGGTGTTCCCATGAAAACGCTGTTCAAAAAGCACCCGGTTCTCTCTGCCCTTGGCGTGATCGCAATTCTGGCAATCGCGGTTTTGGTAGTCATCAAGCTGACCGGCCCGGCAACCCCCGCGGACCCGGAAACGGAAGACCAAACAACAGAGGGCACAGCAGCGCAGGAAGAAACGAAGAGAACATCACAGGCGGGCACAAAGCAAAGCGCAGACGAGCCGATGCTCCGCAGGCTGCTGCAAAGCAGAATCGATGAGGAAGACGAAATTTTGTCGTTCGATTATCTGGACTACGACGGCAACGGCACAAACGAGGCATTTGCATTTGCGGGCAAAGCAACAGGGGACGAAGACGGCGGCCCGGCTTATCTCGGCGAGCTGTGGTTCGTGGACGCCGGCGGCGCGGAGATGATGGTGAGCCGCGATGAAACCAACGGGTTCTGGAGCATCAACAAAACATACACGTTTGGTACACACGCAATCGTCGTCCTGTCAAAGTTCTTTCAAACAGGCGGCCAAGCGCTGGTCTGGTCTGTCAAAGACGGCAAGCCTTGTGAAGAAAGCAGCATTTCTCAGCGGGGCGGCTCGTTTACGCACTTGGGCGGCAACGACGTTGTGATTGTGGGCGACGCGTACGATTTTAGCTTTGACGGAACCGGGCACACATGGAAGCCGTACTGGTTCTATTGGGACGAGGCCTCCGGCGGCTTCAAAGAGTACGGCGGCAAGGTGATTGAGTACGAGCAGTTCCTCAAGTGCAGGGGCGCGCAGCGCGTGCTGGATGCCATTGACGCGGCGGATTGCGCCGTCAGAGAAATTTATTACCGGGATAACGGCATCATCAATATCAATTATGCGGATTACGAAGGCGAATCAAATCACAACGCAAGCCTGCGGCTCAAAGGCAGCACCGTTGCGCTGCAAGCGTTCTGGAGTGAGTACGGATTCGTGGGCACCGATCTGGACATTCTGCAAGACTCTGACCATGGGGGCGTTTACGCGGCCGCCCTGATTCCCGATATCGCGGCGTACCCGGCAAAGCTGCCGGCGGTGTTCGGATAAAGTAAATGAACTTGAAACTCAACCAATCAATCTCCAGAAAAACCATAGATCAAAGGTTTCCTTCGATTTCTTGTTGATTTTCTAAGTGAATTAACTATAAACAAAACAGCACAACAAAAACGTCCCCTTCTGTTCAGAGAGGGGGACGTTTTCTGCTGTTTATTCAGGCGCTGCATGCAGACAAAGGTCTGCGGCTCACGTCGAGGGCTCTTCGGTGGGATCGGTGGGCGCTTCCGTCGGTTCATCGGTCGGCGCTTCCGTTGACTCTTCCGTGGATTCCTCGGTGGACTCCTCGGTGGACTCCTCGGTCGATTCTTCCGTGGTCAATGTTGTCGGCGCTGCGGTGGTTGTGGTTGTGACGACTGTCGTGGTGGTCGTGGCGGTGATGTTATCCAGCCAGCCGGGCGTTTTGACGCCGAAGAGAGAGAGGATGGACGTGATGATGAACACGATGACTGTCAGGAGGACCATTAAGTGCGTTGCGAAGAAGTAGCCGATGTTTTTCAAGAATTCCATGTGGTTGGTTCCCTTTCGTATTTGAGTTATTTATGGTGTGCCATTGGGTGTGTTTAGTAGGTCAGGACGAACGAAGCGATGTTGCTGTTGCACAGGCTGTTGTTGACAAACGTGCCTGTCGCAACAACGTTTCCGTCTCTGTCCGTGGGGTCCGCCAAATCCGGTGCGGGGAACAGGCGCGGCGATTTGTCCGCCGATTTTTGGGCGAGGGCATCGTCCGATTCCGCATACTCCGTGGAGAGGTAAGATTCGTCCGCGGCAATCAAATGCCCCAAAATCGTGCCTTCCTTGGCGTCGCTTGCAATGGTGAGCAGGGTGGACGAGTCGGTGACGCGGCTCATGTCCGCGCCCAGGGCCTCCAGAATGTCATTCAGCCGGTAGCCGTTGATTGTGTAAGGCTTATAGGTTCCGTAGGAGTTGTAGGATTCGATCAGCACATCCGTTTGCAGCTCGCAGCCCAGTTCTCTCAGCTGCTCCGGGGTGATGCTGGCAGTCCAGGTTGCTGCCTCGGTCGTTGCTTCCGTGGTTGCTTCCGTGGTGGCCGCCGTGGTGGTTGTTTCCGGCACGGTGGCGGCGGCTGTCGTGGTCGTCGTGGCGGTGATGTTATCCAGCCAGCCGGGCGTTTTGACGCCGAAGAGAGAGAGGATGGACGTGACGATGAACACGATAACTGTCAGGAGGACCATTAAGTGCGTTGCGAAGAAGTACCCGATGTTTTTCAAAAATTCCATGTGGTTGTTTCCTTTCGTGATAAAATTTTGTTTGTGCTGTTGTCTCAACCCTTAACATATCAAAACACCTCCCTCCGTTGAACGAAAGGGGACGTTATTGAAAAATTAATCAAACAACCCGGCAATCCACAGCAGGGGTCGGAACGAGAAGAAATCCAGAACCGCCGCGAACAGAGAAAGCTTATGGTACATCTTCAGGCGGGATTGCTGCAGCTTGCTGGAAGCGCAATAATCCTGAAGGGTCACATGCTTGGAGGTATAACCGTAATCGTCGGCCTGCGAAACGGTGATGATGCGCGCGCCGCGGATGTCGATGTCGCCGTAGGAGCCAAACGCCGCGGACGGCGTGTTGATCAAATCCGTGCCGTCGAGCAAAAGCTCAAAGCTGTTCACGTGGTCGTGCCCAAAAAACAGGGCCTTTACGCCGCCGTCCTTCAGCGCCTCATATTGCCCCTCGTTGAACATGCCGGGGCAGGGGGCTTCGCGCACTTCGCCGACGGTGCCCGCAGGCAAAGTCTTAGAGAACCACTTGCTCACCTTTTCGCCGTTTTCCATGAAGCCCTGGCTGATGGTGTTTTCATCCGTTTCCGCCGCCGGGGTCAGCGCGTCAAACACCTCCGGCACGACGATATGCTGGAAGGCGATGGAGGGCACGCCAAGCGCCGCGTTGGTTTTTTTGAACCATTTCACCTGCTCCGACTGCACGCCGGAATAGCCGTCCGTCAAATCGTAGCTGCCGGAATCGAACATCCATATGTTGAAGACCGGGGCCGCGCCTGCGCTGTCCTTCACAACCAGATTGTGCGTGCCGTAGTGCTGGCCGTCCTTGTCCTCGGTGCCCTCATCGGCCTCGGGGATGTAATACCCCGCAAAGCTTGGGTGGGCGGCATACATGGCAAACTGCTCCGCGCGGCTGACCTTTTTCTGGCTGGCCTCGTTGTCGTGGTTGCCGTAGACCATGGTCACAGGGATGCCGAAGTCCTTATAAATCTTATCAAAGCGCTTCATAAAGCTGTTCACACTGATTTTCACCAGCCACCGGGAGATGAACTTGGGGAAAATCTTTGCCGCGCCGGAGGCGATGTTGTCTCCGGTGAGCACGAACAGATCGGGCTGTTCTTTTTCAGCCAGGTCACGGATGAATTCCAGGCTGAGCGCGGAACTGAGGAAAAACTCCTGCAAATCCGCCACCTGGATGATTTTGAATGTGCCGTCCGCGTCAAATGTCAGCTGTTCCGATTCCGCGTTACGCAGCCGGGCGCTCGGCGGGGTTTTTGCCGCCACGGCAATGATCACGAGACACAGGCAAAAGCACAGAACGATTGCCGAAATGATAGTAACCGCACGTTTCATAACAATACTCCTTTTTGGCAGGTATTGCAGGCGCGCGCGCCGCGCGTCCGCCGCACTTATGAACATAGTATAGCACAGTTGTGGCAGAAGTTCAAGAGGTTTTTTGTGACTTGCAAAATTATAGCACGGGCGGTTTTTTGTTGTTTGCGGGCGGGGAACGTTAGAAATGAATGCGTCTCAAAAATTTTTTTACTTTTTTTGCGAAAGTTTGCAGGAGTTTTGTCTTTTTGTGCGTATAACAATATGTACGGCAATCTATGTACGGCAATCGATTGCCCGGCATAATTAAAGGGAGGTGCGAACATGGAACTGAACATCCGCGGCGAACTCTGCGCGCGTGAGCACCAAGTGCTCTCGCCCCGTGCGGCGTTTGCGGACGAAAGCCGCGGCCGCTTGCGGGAGGAACCCGTGCAGCCGGGCGAGGTGCGCACGCCCTTTCAGCGGGATCGGGACCGCATCCTGCATTGCCGGGCGTTCCGGCGGCTCAAGCACAAAACGCAGGTGTTTTTGTCCCCGGAGGGCGACCACTACCGCACCCGCCTGACGCACACCCTTGAGGTGGCGCAGATTGCCCGCACCATCGCCCGCGCCATCGGCCTCAACGAGGACCTGACGGAGGCCATCGCGCTGGGGCACGATCTGGGGCACACGCCCTTTGGCCATGCCGGCGAGCGGGCGCTCCGTACCGTTTGCCCCATGGGGTTCCACCACTATGAGCAAAGCCTGCGCGTGGTGGATAAGCTCGAAAAAAACGGGCAGGGGCTGAATCTGACTTACGAGGTGCGCAACGGCATCGTGCGGCATACCGTTGATCCGCCCGCCGATACCCTCGAAGGGCAGCTCGTGCGCCTGAGTGACCGTGTGGCATACATCAACCACGACATCGACGATGCCATCCGAGCGGGTGTTTTGCGCGAGGAGGATATTCCGGCCTCCGTTCACGATGTGCTGGGCGATTCCAAATCCGCGCGCATCAACGCGCTTGTGAGCGCCGCCGTTGCGGCAAACAAGCCGGAATCTGCCGGGCTGATTGCCCTCACCCAGCAGGTGAACGAAGCGTTTGAGCGTTTGCACAGCTTTATGTTCGACCAGGTGTACACCAATCCCATCTGCAAGAGCGAAGAGAGCAAGGCCATCGACATGATTGTCTGGCTGTACCAGTATTTTTCGGGGAGTCCCGAGCGGCTGCCGCAGGATTATCAATTCATTGTGGAAAAGGAAGGTGCCGAGCGCGCGGCAGCGGATTACATCGCCGGCATGACTGACCGGTTTGCGATTCAATGCTTTGAGCGCTGCTTCATCCCAAAAAGCTGGGGCGGCTGATTCGATTTTCGATAGAGAGAGGAAACAATATGCAAGACAGCTTCATCACTTCCATGGCAAATTGGACGAGCATTTTGGGCTGCCTTATCTCAGTGGGCACGCTGCTCATGGCGCTGAACATACGCAAAAAAGTGGAGCAATCCCTGCGCCGCAAGCAGTTTCAGCAGCAGCGCGGGCGCATCCTGACGAACATCAAACAAATCCGGAGCGAAATTTACGACGCGCAGGAATACGACCGCCTCGTGAAGGATTATCCCTCGCAGACCATTCTGGATATGCGGGAACAGGTGCTGCAGCTGGTATATTTCCGGCTGTGGCGGCGGAGCGAAGAACGGCGCATGCAGCGCTTTGCAACGCTGCTGGCGGAATCAACCGCCGCAAAGCCCAAGAAATACACGGCAAAGGATATGCTCATGGCGCTGGATGAAATCATCGCGATTGTGGAATCCCATGCGGAATTATAAGAACTGATATCAAAAACGGCGGACAGTGTTCGTTTGCTTTTGTCGCTCCGCGATTTCTTCCCCCGCCCTTTGGGGTGCCTTCGCAAAGGGGTGACCCCGCTTCCAAATCGAAGGGGGTGGGCCCAAAGGGCCGGAGGAAGAAGAAAAAGGCGCCTTTCATGGCGCGAAAACAACCGGGGAAAGAAGAAAAAATCATCCACGAAAGGAGGCCTCACATATGGCAATCCCCGATAGCTACCTGCAAGAGCTGCGCACCCGCGCGGACATTGAGCAAATCATCTCGCCGTATGTGACCCTGCGGCGCGCAGGCAGGCTCTTGATGGGGCTGTGCCCGTTCCACAACGAAAAAACGCCCTCCTTCGCGGTATACCCCGACAGCAGTTCCTTTTATTGCTTTGGCTGCGGCGCGGGCGGCGACGCCGTTTCCTTCCTGATGCGCATGGAGCGGCTGGATTATGTTGAGGCCGTCAAAACCCTCAGCGAGCGCCTTGGAATGCAGCTGCCGGAAGATCAATACGACGATGGCCTGGCAAAAAAACGCCAGCGCATCCTTTCGGCAAACAGAGAAGCCGCACGGTTTTTCCATCAGCAATTGAAGCAAGAAAAAGGCCGCGCCGGGCTGGATTACTGGCTCAGCAAACGCGGGCTTTCGCCGGAAACCGTCAAGCGGTTTGGGCTGGGCTATGCCCCCGCCGAATGGAGCGCATTGCTCGAGCACATGCGTGGGCTGGGCTACACAGCGGACGAATTGGTCGAGGCGAATCTCGTCACCCGCAGCGATAAGAACAACCGCATCTCGCACTTTGACCGCTTTCGCGGGCGCGTGATGGTGCCCATCATCGATTTGCGCGGCAATGTGATTGCTTTTGGCGGGCGTGTGCTGGACGACACGAAACCCAAGTATATCAACACCTCGGATACGCTTGCATATAAAAAAGGCCGCGATATCTACGCGCTGAACTTTGCGAAGAACGAGGCACGCGGGTGGCTGATCCTCTGCGAGGGCTACATGGATGTCATTGCCCTGCATCAGGCGGGGTTCCCGCAGGCGGTGGCGTGCCTCGGCACGGCATTGACGAAAGAGCAGGCGCAGCTGCTGGCCCGCTATGCCGATGAAGTCGTCCTCAGCTACGACGCGGACGAGGCCGGGCAAGCGGCCACCCGCAAGGCGCTGAACATCCTCTCGCAAACCAATTTGAAGCTGCGCGTGCTGCGCCTCACCGGCGGCAAAGACCCCGACGACATCCTGCGGACGTACGGCGCGGAACGGTTTCGTCAGCTATTGGAGGGCGCTGCGAACGACATCGAATACAATCTTTTGCGGGTACGGGGCAACCTTGATTTGGAATCCGCCAACGGCAAGCGTGAATATTTGCGGGAATGCGTCAATATTTTGGCAGGCTGCAACGCGGTGGAAAAAGACCTCTACGCCTCGCGATTGGCGGAAGAGCTTTCCGTCAGCAAAAACGCCATACTGGATCAAATCCCGAAGAAAAAGAAGCGCGAGCAGGGCGCGTATCTGGACGAAAAAAAGAACATCCAGCAATTTTATAAGCAGATTCACCCGGCCTACGCCAAAAATATGTCGATGACGGAAGAGCGGCTGCTTTCGCTGTTGCTGCACAACCCCGATTTTTATGCGAAGGCAAGGGACAAACTAAGCGCGGACGATTTTGTGACGCAGGTGAACCAGCAGGTGGCGGAAAAACTCTTTGCCCGGTTGGAACAAGGCTTGGGAATCGAACCGGAACTGCTGGCAGGCGTGTTGACGGAACAAGAACTGAACACAGCGATGCGGTGCATGCACAGTCAGGCGGGGCAGCTGGCAAATCCCCTGCAAGAGTTCCTCGACTGCGCGGAAAAACTGCGGCGCGAGCGGCAGGCGCACCACCAAAAGGTAGATACTTCCGGAATGGAAGCGGATGCATACATGGAATTATTTGAACAATTCAGGCAACATAAGAGTGTTGCGGATGGAGGAGAACAAGCATGAACACAGAAGAAAACAAGGGGACAATCGAAGAACAACTGCCGGCGCAAGAGATAGTTGAGGTTGCTGCGGAAACGGAACAGGCTCCCGCAGCAGCAGCTGTTGCAACGGCACCCGTTGTGACCACGGGCAACAGCAGCATCAAGGCGCTGATTGAAAAAGGCGTAGCCACAGGCAAGCTCACCGCGCAGGAAATTGACGCCATCTTTTTGGATACGGGCGTGGATGTGGACGAGCTGGACAAACTCTATGAAACGCTCGAAAAACAGGGCGTGGAGATCACCGGCGATTTTGCCGACCTCACCCTCGATTTTGACCTTGAGCCCCCGAAGGACGCGGACATCAACGTGGCGGTGGACGACAAAAACCAGCTGCTTGACGATCCGGTCAAGGTCTATCTCAAGGAAATCGGGCGCGTGCCGCTGCTCACCCCGGAGGAAGAAATCGAGCTCGCCATCCGCATTTCCGACGACGACGCCTACGCAAAGCGCCGCCTTGCTGAGGCGAATCTGCGCCTTGTGGTCAGCATCGCCAAGCGTTATGTGGGGCGCGGCCTGCAGTTTCTCGATCTGATTCAGGAGGGCAACCTCGGCCTCATCAAAGCAGTCGATAAGTTCGACTACACCAAGGGCTTCAAGTTCTCCACCTATGCCACATGGTGGATTCGTCAGGCCATCACCCGTGCCATTGCCGACCAGGCGCGCACGATTCGTATCCCCGTGCATATGGTCGAAACCATCAATAAGGTCAAAAAGGCAAACACGCAACTCCTGCACGAAAACGGGAGGGATCCGACCGTGGAGGAAATTGCCAGCCGGCTGGAAATGGACGTGCAGCGCGTGCGCGAAATCATGCGCGTGGCGCAGGAACCCGTGAGCCTCGAAACCCCCATCGGCGAAGAAGAAGACAGCCTTCTGGGCGACTTCATTCCCGACGAAGACGCGCCCGCCCCGGCGGACAAAGCCAGCATGCTGCTGCTGAAAGAGCAGCTGGGCGATGTCCTCAAAACCCTCACCACAAGAGAAGAAAAAGTGCTTGCCATGCGCTTTGGGCTGGAGGATGGACATCCGCATACGCTGGAAGAAGTGGGCAAGGAGTTCAATGTTACCCGCGAGCGCATCCGCCAGATTGAGGCGAAGGCGCTGCGCAAGCTCCGGCACCCGAGCAGGAGCAAGAGGCTGAAGGATTTTTTGGGGTAGGATGAGAGCATTGTTTTGTCGCTCCGCGATTTCTTCTACTTCCCCCGGCTCTTCGAGCCACCCCCTTCGATGTCGAAGGGGGTGCCCCAAAGGGGCGGGGGAAGCAGAAAAAAAGCGCCAAAACCACGTCCCACGAAAGGAGCACCCTTATGCCCGGTCATCTCACGCACGACACAAGCTATTTCGATATCTACAATCGGCTGCCGGAACAAATGAAGGCGCAATACGCCGGCGTCTGGCCGCAGTACAGAATCTTTGCGCAGGGGCACGATTTGCTGCTCTTCTATATGTTTCTGCACCTGACAAAATACCCGCAGCTGCAAAGCAAAGGCGAGCTGATTGAAGGCAACATTCAGGATTTTGCCGTCAACTATATCGCCCTGCTGCAAAAAACAAGGCAAACAGACGAAGCAAAGATGTTCTTATATGGCTATTTGATTCATCACTTTTTGGATGCCAAGCTGCATCCGCTGATTATCTACGAAACGGGCGATTTGCGCAGCGACAAACACGCGCAGGCGCTGCACCTGCTGGCGGAAAACATGATGGACGCCTATGTGCTCAGCAAAAACGGCGTTGACCCAAAAACGTTTGTGATGCAGAGCATCGTGCCCTCTAAAAATACCCTCACGGCAGAAACCCGGGCAATGGTCCGCGAGAGCTTTCAGGCGACCTATGGCCTGGAGCGTTTTGATGAAATCTTCGCCGACTACAACCGCATGAGCCGCACGTTTTTCAAGGCGCTGCGGTATGACCCCCACGGCATCAAAAAGGCGTTGTTTAAGCCCCTTGATTTCCTCCTGTTCGGTCTGTTCAAACCCACGATTCTGCCCTTCCGTTTTGACGGCACGGAATGTCTGCCGTATCTCAACCTGGAACGGCAAGCGTGGACGCATCCGACCGACGCCGCGATTGTTTCAACAAAATCTTTCGACGACCTTTATGAGGAGGGCGTCGATGAAATTTCGCAGATGATTGCCCTGCTTGACGAAGCCATTGCAGGCCATGCGGACGAAGCGCAGCTGCGGTCTATCGTGCCGGACATCTCCTCCATCCATGGACTGGAAAGCGGGCTGGAATATCAGTTTAGCCATACGAAGCGCTAGGCGTTTGCCCCTTGCTTCATGATGCTCTCCTGCATGGCGCGCAGCTGTGTGCCCATCGCGGCGAGGTAGTCGGTTGCGATGTAAGTCAGCGTTTGGTTGCGCGCGTCCGTTTCGTCGATGACGCAATCGAGCACGACTGCGATTTTTTCCCGCAGGATGCCGAGGTCGGTTAGGGTGTCTTCGGTGATTGTCAGGTTGTCGTCCATAAATCAATGCCCCCTCATTTGATTGCAGCAACACCAGTATTATATCATGATAAATAGCTACTGTCAAGAGAATTTTGAAATATTTTTGGAGGTTTATATCATGATAGCTGATCGTCTTAAATCATTGCGTGCGGAGCGTGGTTTGACGCAGCGAAACGTTGCCCACGGTATAGACATTGCGGAACGGCAATATCAGTTTTATGAGGGCGGAAAAAACAAACCGGGGTATGATATTCTCATCGCCCTTGCCGATTATTTCGATGTGTCGCTTGATTACCTGGTTGGCAGGACAGACAAGCCGGAGGTTAACCGGTAGGTTGTTTGCGGTTTTTTGTCGCTCCGCGATTTCTTCCCCCGTCACGCTGCGCGTGCCACCCCCTTCCAAATCGAAGGGGGCGTTGTAACATCATCAAAATTCGCCAGCCATCATCAAATTATAGTCAATTAACTTGATTTTCATCCAACAATGTGCTATAATAGATGTATGAGTTATGATACAAAATTTCGCCAACACGCAATAGCGTATTGGAACGCAGG
>JGI994J12354_10005632_pt1 | contig 10722 bp, 8 predicted proteins | sample IntmicLarv3ML3BL_FD_12354 | JGI IMG/M metagenome (IMG submission 12354)
CCGTTTTAAAACTTGAGTACGGTGAATTTATTTTCACAAACTTTACTGTCACTTGTTGTAAGTTCCATTTTGGAACATACTGATTTGTCTGAATGAATATACAATGTGCAAAAAATGCACATTCCTTTTTTATGAATTATCACCAATCACTTCCTATGCAGAAAATATATCTAATTATCTATCAGCACAAGTCCACTTTTCGCGGTACATTTTAACATTAGAATTGCACAGGAAATGTATTAAAAAGTCATATTGGTGTGTAATTCGCTTTTTTTCCCTTCCTATTGAACTATTCGGAAACTCCTAATAGTTGCCTTATTTTAGCTTTTTTATCGAACTATCCGGAAATTCCGGATAGTTCGCTTCTTTGAAGTTCATCATCTTTTACTGGCAACTTTATTGCTAATTTATGAACCTTAAGATAAGTATCTACTATGTCAGTTTTGTTGTTAATTAAATTCTCATTTGAACAAAATTGCAAACGACCACTTTTTCCGGGATAAACTATCAAACAATCGAGTATTGTTGTCTCATCCCGATCGGAGTTCAATATCTTTTTACGTAGTGCTGTATTTCTTGCATATCCCGACAACTGCCTTATATTGTCATGATGAATTTTATTTTTCCATTGCGGAATATACTTTGTGTCAATAACTAACCTCTCATCATATTTCACAAAGTCAATTTCGTTTCCATAAGTGCTTAAATGATGATGAATTTGATGATTGTATACTTTTTTTAGTTGGCTATATACATACAATTCAAATAACAAAGACATATCTATCCAAAATGGCGGTAATGCCCTATCAACATCTTTTTTAACCAACTCAATATCATAGCTAAAGCGACGCAGAATGAGTTTTGCAACCGTTAATGCTTCCGCATACTCTTTATATAAAGGATTAACCTTAAACTGCTTTATATGCTGTAGTGGGATTTCCTCACCAATTGAAGCCACGGCTCCAAGACAATAATTTGCAATTTGCTTTAAATCTTGACAGCAACTAATTCCGGGATTTATATCAATAAATTTGCTTACAAACAATAGTGTCTTTTTCAGGACTCTGTTTTCAAGGCAGTCAATAGAGTAATCCTGATATCGACACACTGTCTGATTTATTCGTCCTGATGAATAGTTTCGTTTGATAGTCTGATTCAAAAGAATCTTTCCTTTTATTTTACTGTTCAGATTCTCTTCTATATTGACGTAATTACATTTGAGCCCTCTTTGAACAATACTCTTAATCAACTTTAAAAAATGAACTATCAATATTGGAGTCAGCTCAATGCACTCTGATTCCACTTTGATGGATTTTTGTTCGAAATCAATACTATATATCTTCCCCAATTTTGATACAATGTCTTGGCAGTCATTGTTAAAACAGTGCATAAACATCGACATGAAATCAATGTCCTTAATTTTAGGCTCTACATATATTGCACTTTCACCTTCTTTTATCCACTTTAGTCCGATAAAGTATTTCGCCTGCAATTCCGTCTGACTTCGGTTACTCCAATCCAAGCCTAATAGTTGGTTAGGGTTAGACGGATTATAACTATCTCTATTCAATAAGGTTAATAGATCAGAGTGTTCCTTGCTATTTATATCAAGCGCAAGTATTTCCTGTTCTTTGATGGTCAGCACATTATTGTCCATTTGAAATTTAAACTGGATTTATCGATAGCTGTTCAATATGATCGTATTTACCCTTGTCATTCTTTGATAGATTGATTATACCATCATTCACATACTCTCTTAGAAGAGGCTTAATCTCATAAGTAAGTTTCATTTCAAGTTCTTCTGGCGAGTTTGCCATAAAATAACTATGACCAATCATTAAATCTTCGGGATTAAATTCAGAGTTTAGATTACGAATAATTTCTTTTACACTTTCAAATAATTTAACAGCTATTTCTTTTAAATTTTCATCTTCTTCATAAAATTCTATAATTGCAGCAATTTCAGCAGGAATTGATACAAATGCAAATCTTCTGCGAATAGCATAATCAATATAACCAACACTTCTATCTGCAGTATTCATCGTACCTATTATATATAGATTTGGCGGAACACCAAATTCTTTCTGTGAGTACGGTAGCTTAGCAGTGAGTTCATTAACTCCACCAATCCGTTTATCTGCTTCAAGAAGAGTAATAAGTTCGCCTAATATCTTAGAAATATTACCTCGATTAATTTCATCGATAATTAATACATAATTTTTCGCATTTCTGTTGCCTCCTCTATTTTTTTGTAGAGTATTGATGTATGCCTGAATAGCCAATTCTTTATCTTTGTCCGAAAAATTTTCTATATCTATTGTTTCCTCTTCAATTGTGTTTTTATTGTCGACTATATACTTTAGCACAGCCCAGTAAGCAGAGGTATCACACCCTTTTATTACACCTCGGATTTCATTATGAATATCCTGTATACCAACAACCTTAGCTATTGTATCGAAATGCATATATAATTTTCTAAGTCGTTTTTTCGATACTATATTTCTTGACCATTTGTTTTCGCCGGAATTATTATATCTAAAATTAAGATTTTTATTAGCATTTGGTTTAAATTCAATCTCTACGCCAGTCTTTGTCGGTAACAAATATTTGGTTTTCAAAAACATATCCTCTATTAAACTGTCATATATATCATCAAATTCTAACTCTGTTGATATATTTTTCGATAAAGAGATCGTATCAAGCAATGCTTTTTCACAAATCTCTTTGAATAATCCAGCACTCGGTTCAAAAATAACACCTTGTGAATTACTGACGGGTTTAAGTCCTTCAACAAATTCCTCATAATCCATTGATTGATGAAAGGTAGTAAAGCATATCTGCTCTTCTATTTTAAACCTATTATACTCTTCCATTAATGCTTCTCTATTGCCAAATTTGGAAAAGGTAGGATTGCAGATAGCGACAGCCAACTCCACGGTCTTATAGGTTTTACCTGTTCCAGGAGCGCCTTGAAGAATAATTTGTTTTTTAGAAAGAAGTAACTGCCTGATAAAGTCATCTTTATATTGACAAGATGCATTATTGTTTATGATTATATCCATAATGGCGTTTTTAAATTTCTCATCCTTTAATGTCAGTGTTTTTTGAGGTAATGAAACAGGTGAAGTCCAAACACCTTTATGTTCCCATGATACTTTTCTCCTATGCTTAAACTCCTCAATGGTATCTTCATAGATATAATCTGATTCAACGACACCACAACCTATAATTTCATCTAACCCCTTTTTAACAATAATATTATCTCCTGTTTTTACCTTACTATAAAAATCAAAACAAGCCTTTGCATCGTTTGATTTACTTTTGTCCGTGCCATATAATGACTGCATCTCTTTATTTATGTCATTTTGATTCTTATATTGTGATAGTTCACCGAGATCATCCCAACCAATACCCATTACGCCATCATTGTAAAAATCTTCCCAAAAACGTGCACCATCGCCAGGAGCATACACCCATGTATTTTGATTGTTTTTTATTTTCTTCTCTGCAATTTTCCATAGTTTATTACTATATTCAAAGATATCTGCATCTCCTTTTTTATCTAACAGGAACCGTTGAATCTCTGAAACTTTTTTGATTTTCACATCACCCAATCCTTGTTCTTCAGCAACGATATGCAATATTGATGGGTTGAATATGGACACCAAGTTTTTGTTTGAGTACAAAAAAGCGATTTTCCATTTAAAAGCATCACCAAGATCTAAATTATCGATCTCATTGAAATTTCCATTGTTGGCGAAATCAGCTACTTGACAAATAATGTTTTTTATGTTCTCATACGCTTCTTCTCTGCTTTTTCCATATTTAGCAACCCACGCATATTCATCATCATAAATATAGTTTTTGTTATTTCTTTTTGGAGTAACTTTATACCTGTATATTCCGAATTTATATGACGAGCCGCCCCAAATACTGCCCAAGTCAGTAGTTCTGCCCTCCAGCCAGTAACAAAAGGAGCTATCTCTGTTCAGATTTGTATATCTGTCAATTGTCATCGACTGAAGTTTTTCTAACGGAAACTCTTTGAAAAATGAGTCGTAAAGTTCTGTGAGTGTCATGTGTATTTTTTTATTTGTAATTGTATTTATAAGGAACAACCATTTCAACAACATCATATAGAGCTGAGTCTATATCAATATCGCACTTATTTCCACAGGAAAGATCAAATATCGCCTTTGCCACATAATCCGTAATCTCATCGTCTTCTCCACTGTTACTTATTATGTTATTGGCTAATAGTATACGATAATATATCACTCTTATTTTTCGAGGAGTTAATCTTGATCTATTTGATCGTATAAAATCAAGTAACAATCTATGAATTGTAGTATTGTCAAGAACTGGGTCTGTCTCGGATTGCGTTGTTGCCACAAGATGGCTCTTTCCTCTAATATTATATGGCCTTGATTCTTGTTTTTTCACATTATATTCAGTAGTTTCAATCTTTGTTAGTTTTGAAATAAATTCATACAATTGATATTCACCTAATTGAGGTAATGCAAGCCCTGTTAGGAATATTTTGTCCATTTGTTCGACAGCTATACTCTCAAGTTCTTGACCTTCATACAGATCTTTATATTTATGTTTAATTCCTTTAATAACCTTATCAGAATCAATGCTGCAAACGATTATCAAGCGCCTGCGTATTTCTTCATTCTCAAGTACAGTTCTAAGAGAATCAATGATACTTATCATTTTCGTCTCTGAACACCTATCTACATCGTCTGCATATAACAATACTTTATTGTTGTTTGTCTTCTTATTGCAGAAAATCCAGAATTTCAACAACGCGGTTAGCTCCTTTTCAATCTCTGCTTGAACTCCTAACTCATTCGAGAATGAGATCCCTTTACTATATTTTTTTATTAGAGATATTGCCGAATTATAATGTTTAAGTAAGAAGTTTACGATTAAGCCAACGCTTACAGTCGTCCATAGAGCGGCTTCCATCCATTTACATTCTAACCCCACGATGTAGGCAATGATGATTGGAATTACGCCTATTAATATATCTGAAACTATCGACGTCCATCTGCGCCATATCGTATACCGGAACCTAAACCACCAATTTTTACTCTTATATAATGTTTCAAACAAGTAAGCCCATATTCCGGGAGTTTCTTGGAATTTCCACGCGTTAAATTCTACAATATCATATTTGGGAGCACCTTCTGCCTTTCGATTTTTGATATACTCTTTTACTTTCCCAAAGAAATAGCTTTTACCTCTGCCCCAAGGAGCAAATATTCCAACCATGCAAACATTGTCCGTGTCATTGTTGATGGCAGAATCAAGTTGTTTAACAAAGCATTCTGTCAGTGTTTTCACGCCGAAACAGGGATCTATGCTTTTATCCGTTATTTTCTGATAATTATCCTGAGCTTTATAAATCTCTGCTACTTGAACTGCTGTTTGCTCTTCCTCGTTCACAGATTGCTGCAAGCTTTGATCCTCAACACCTAATTGCTGCATTGCCTCATATGCAAAAGGACTTCTCGCTTTCTGCCTCTCTGCGATAAAATCTTCAGCTGCATCAATTCCGTTCGATGTTATGGTAAAAAATCCACCACCTCCCATATAAAATGTCGAATTAATATATCCAGAATCTTTTAGTGAATGAAAAATTCGTTCTTTTTGGTCATCAGATGAGAATTCTATTTTGTTCTCTGAACAAAATTCATCAATATCAATATTGCTCTTATCTCGATAATCGAGAAGAATTGATAATATCTGTTTTCTGAGTTCTCGTTCGGTCATATATAAAATTAAAGTGTTTTATCTTGTCTTGTTAATCTTGTATTTAAATCAGAATTTATGTATTCGCCATTTTGAAAAGTAGCACCTATCTTTTACTTGCTGATTTTTTGAGTTTTGCATCAATGTAAATTATTTCTGTTTTGGCATGGGTATTATTACAAAACTTCTCAAGTGCCTGTGGCTTTGACCCTAATTTGCCAACATCTAATACAACATAATACCCTTTATCTGCTTTTTCAGATTTTAGATATTGTTGAAGCTGTATTTCAATTCCATGAATAAGTTGCGGATTGTCAGAATATTTAATCTCTACAACGACCTTACTCCTATACCCACTTGAAAACTTAAAATCTATTAGTCCGGTTCCAGTATCAGTTTCGGGGTTTATATCTACATCATTTGCCTCGCAATAAATTAACGCTACAGCATGAAAAATTAGTTGAGCAACACTCTCTTTGCATCTGCTCTTTTTATCTTCTTTCCACAAAAGTTTATTAAGTCCTTTATCTTCAATCAAGAATTGAAATCTCTCAATAACTGTTATTACTAATTCATTGAGTCCTTTTTGGCTTTTTTCAAACGCTCTTTTATCGCATGGTTCTTGCTTAATAAGCTCAGTTGCTTTTTCCCATACAATAATCCTATCATTATCTATATTTTGATTGTATGCCTTCCCTTTGTAACCCTTAATTACCTCTACAAGGTCAGAAATTGCGTCTTTATCTTTCATTATATCAGAAATATACCGAGCTTTAGCATTATGCGTTTTTTGTTTAAAAATCTCTCCTACCAACCGATTTACTCTATGCCTAAGGTTGCTGTTGAACGAAGCAGCATCGGCAATGTCGTCCCAGTTATTCACAACTGGAAGATTCCGTAGTATGTCATTAGGAAGAAGCAATATATGAGATTTTCTCCTTAATGGATTTGGAATTACATCAAACTCTTCGCCATCTATTTCAACCCTCACTAAAGGAATCCCCAATATTCTAGCTTTAGTTGCTGAAAATTTTAGCAGTGATTTGTGAATAGCTCTCGTTGCTATATCGCTTATTGTATCAGGACCAATACCCTTATTGAATAATTGTAAAATAGAGAATAGTTCTGGGTCTTTAATGCCAAGATCAACAATCTCTTTTGCTGTTGAGATCAAAGAGAGTTTAACTTTGTCACTTATTCTTCTACCTGAAATAGAGTTTGTTCCATAACCAAGACAGGTTCCGTCAATTTCTTTTTCAGGCAACTGTTTTACGGCATTCTTCCATGCAAAGTCATTCGATTGCTTTGAATGAGATAAAAGAGAGATAATAGTCGAGAAATATGTATTATACTCTTTTACCGCATCTTGATTAATTGTTTCATGCTTGGATGTTTTCAACAAGATCGGATCAATAAATAAGCGGGTATCTAAATTTAATATGGGATTAAAAATTCCCATGTCAGATAGCTTGCTGCCACTAATATTGTAGTGTTCGCTAAATAATAATAACTTACCTATTTTTCCCATAATCTTAGTTTTTTTATTGTTACTTGAACTTTTATTGAAAAATTATAAGAAGCCAATAGTAGTTTGTATATTTCATCGGTTTGGCTTAAACTTTCACCAATCCTTCCGTGAGCTACGCTTTTATTATACCTTCTTATATTCTGATATGCTTAATTATCGGATATTTTTTAAATGATTGTTCAAAAACATCTTTGCAAAAATAGCGAATTATATATGATAAAAACAGATCTTTGTTAATTTTTTTTCTACACCGCCATACAAAAGTACAACAAATGGAAAACTTTATAAACCTTGTTTTAACTCTTCTGCCTCTTGTTTGAGTCGCTCAGCTTCCGCTTCTTTCAACCGAGCTCGCTCTAATTGATATATTCGTATTGAGTCTGCGCCGTTGAATACTTTGATGTAGCGATATTTAATGTCGTTATCGGAGAAATGGTCATTTATTTGCTTTTGTTTGTAGTTTAGCGCAAGAGATGTTACCAAAAAAACCGATAGCCCTATCATTGTGAGAAATACCCATGATGATTTTATGTCTATTGATATCTTGTGATTGACAGTCTTTTGAGCGAATTGAGGCTTTGACTGTTCTATCTGCTCTAATTTGTTTAACAGTAACTCTTGTGATTGATCGATTTTTACCGTAAAATCAGTTAAATAACATGTATTATCGCCTTTACCCTCGAGTCTTTTTAGCTGTTGTTTGATATCTTCAAACATGATGCTGATTGTTGAAAAATTATTGTTGCTCATAGTTGTTAATTTTTAATGTTATAATCTTCTGCCTTTTTTCTTCTTTTTCTTTCTATTATAGAGCTTGTTCGCCAATATCTCATCTTCATGATTGGTTCCGTTAGGCTGAAAATCAAATAATCCTCCAATAGAACTGATCAGAGATTCGATGCTTCGGTCTGGATAGCTTGGTGAATTCGCTGTTTGCTGCATATTCCTCTCCATATGATTATTCTGACTTAGCTGATTATCAATCTTAGAATAGCTAAACATTCGATCTATCTTTGAACCTGTAAATGAATAACCGTTTTTAGTGAATGTAACTCCTTGTATTTCGTCTGTATGACCTTTTGTTTTGAAATGGATATCAATATGCTGCCTGTTTAATGATTGCTTTAATTGATCCCAACCTCTCACTTTCGGAACAAGTTCCTTCAGGGCACTGTATATTTCGTATTTGGTTTTATCCGGCTCTTTCAATCTGTTTGTTTTCACTTGTTCTTTGCCGGAGGACAAATACAATCCGTACTCTGCAGTTAATTCCTTACAAATCTTTTCGCTTCGGAAACGATCGTTTTTATCTGAAATTGTTTTTCCATTGTTATCGACACGATTAAAACACAAGTGGATATGCGGATGTTCTTTATCAAAATGACGAGCGACAATATACTGCGCCTCCTTGATATTCATCCTACGCATATATTCACGTGCAACCTGAAGCATCATTTGATCGGTTATCTTGTCTTTATCCTGAACAGAAAAACTTAGCGATATATGCCCGACAGACTTTACGAGCTTCGGATTAAGTTTAGCCTGTGTAATAAAGCTTTGAATTATCGAAGCCTTATTTTTTAAGCGCACACCTTCCGCATCAAGCAGTTTTGTTCCCTTTTCTGCATCCAGAATGTAATTCACTGCGCCCTTAAAACCTCTTCCTTTTACTATTTTGGCTATCATTGCTCTATGCGCTTTATTAGTTCATCCATTTTGTCTACCAGACATTTACATTCTGATTCTACAGAATAGTACCCTTGTACGTTAGCTTTTCGTACCAACTGATTCAGATTATTAGCCATTCCGCATAGCTTTCGTATATAATCCGCCTGCTCCACGGAAAGCCGTTCTTTTACATAACCGTTTTTCATTGCATCGCGAACGAAATCACTAATTGTCGTTTCCGCAATTTTCACTTTTGACAGCAACGAATAATACTCTTCCGTCACCAATTTTATATTGATGCGGTATATTTTTTTTCGACCTAACTCAACTTTTGGTCGACCTCCTTTTCGTGTATATAAACTCATTTTGTTTATCATTAAAATTAAGACTTTGAGACCAACGGGATTACAGTATAAACCTGCGACCACAGAGAGCAGCAAGTGTTTTTGGGCATACTAAAACATAAACTTGCTCCGCTAAAAATTATAATTCCCGGTCTCATTTCATATAACATCATTTCCCCTGCTATAGCCTTCGGGATTTCGAATAGATTTGTGATTCGAGTTCTTCTTTTAGTTCATCCAAAGTTTTTCTTTTTCCTTTGGTGATCCACTCCAGTAATTCATCCTCAAAAAAGAATAGTTTTTTCCCTCGCTTATAACAAGGGATTAATCCCTTTCTGGCTAAAGTGTAAATAGTAGGCTTCGCTTTACTAATAATCCTACACGCTTCTTCAATACCTATAGGCATACGTTTCTCTGGTGGCTCCGAGATTGGAGTTCCGACTAATGATTTCAACTCAGAGACTTGTTCAATAAGATAAGCTACCGCCTCGGGCAACTTATCAAAAGTAATTTCATTTTTTTCCATAGCGTTCCTTTTTAATTGTTATGGTGCAAATGAAATAAGTGTTTTCCCTGTGTCTTTGTGCACAGCCAAAACACTTTACACATTCTTATTGTTGCTCATCAATACTGAGAATCAAGCATACATCATGCTTATAGAATTCTCAACATCTTGTTTGTGGAATCGAAAATATAAAATGGAAACACTTTTTTAACTAATTCATATATAGTCGGGGGAAAGTATAATGAATAAAACTAAAAAATATGATGATAATATCTTGTTGGAAGGTGGAAATAACTTTTGGCGGAGCAAAAAAAGTTATTCTACCTTTCAATAAGTCGCAAAACACCATTAAATCGGCAAAGGAGGCCTGATTGGTTTTTAATTATAGTAATTCCTTTATTTTAATCGTGCAAGGACCTGAATCTTTAAGGTGGCTGTAAATCGAATGTACTCCTGTTCCTCCCAGATTATAACTAAAGACTTCTCCTATAAATTCGGAAATCTTCATTTTATCTGTAACATTAAAATGCTTCCAGATATTCCAACCATAATGATACAAGTCTATAGGTCTTAAATCTTTTACCCTGATAGGAATGATATTGGTAATATCTATTTTTTGCGAATATAATTCCACATATTCGCAAAGCCGCTTTACATCTTCATCCGAAATATAAAGTGCAAAGGTCTTCTTAGTATACTGGATAGCAGTTGCAAGTTTATCTTCCGCATCTTTGTCCTTCTCCTGTTGCTTTTCCATACGAATGGCATCAATAGTCAATGATTTTGGATCCGGTTCCACAACAGGATCTTCAACCTGCTCTTGTTCCTTTTTCGGAAAGAAAAAATTTCGCACTATGTCCAGAAAGCCTTGAATAAATAATGTCAAAAGACAATATACCGAGATACCCAATCCGATAATA
>JGI994J12354_10005633_pt1 | contig 10722 bp, 5 predicted proteins | sample IntmicLarv3ML3BL_FD_12354 | JGI IMG/M metagenome (IMG submission 12354)
CATTTCGAGGTGCAGCTCGCACAGCTGTTTGCGCGCTTTATTGGTGTCGCCACAGAGGATGAGTATCAGGTCGCCCGATTTGGCATCGCAGCGAGTTGCCCAAGCGGCAAGGTCTTCTTGCGAATAAAACTTGTCGACCGACGATTTAAAGCTGCCGTCCGTTTCGCAACGTACATATACCAATCCTTTAGCTCCTATCTGTGGGCGTTTCACAAAGTCGGTAAGCGCGTCTAACTGTTTGCGGGTATATCCGGCACAGCCTTCGGCACATATAGCACCAACATATTCGGCACTGTCAAACACCACAAAGTCGCGCCCTGTGGTCAGGTCTTTTAGCTCAACAAAACACATGCCGAAGCGAGTATCGGGCTTGTCGCTGCCATAAAATTTCATCGCGTCGGCGAAGGGCATATGCGGAAAGTCGGGAATATCGATATTTTTTATACTCTTAAACAGATGCTTGGTCATACCCTCGAACGTGGCCAATACATCGTCTTGCTCAACAAACGACATTTCGCAGTCAATTTGTGTAAATTCGGGCTGACGGTCGGCGCGAAGGTCTTCGTCACGAAAGCACTTCACAATCTGGAAATAACGGTCAAAGCCGGCCACCATAAGCAGCTGCTTAAATAGCTGCGGCGACTGGGGAAGGGCATAAAATTGCCCCTGATTCATCCGCGAAGGCACCACAAAATCGCGCGCACCTTCGGGGGTCGATTTTACCAGTACGGGTGTTTCAACCTCCATAAATCGTTGCTCGTCAAGGTAGCGGCGCACCTCGAAAGCCATTCTGTGGCGAAGCTCCAGATTTTCGCGCACACAGTTACGGCGTAGATCCAAGTAACGGTATTTCATGCGCAGGTCATCGCCGCCGTCGGTCTCCTCCTCAATGGTGAAGGGGGGTGTTTCGGCAGCGTTCAGCACCGTCAGTTTATTGATAATAATTTCAACATCGCCCGTAGGGAGGGCTGCATTTTTCGACGAGCGTTCGGCCACCGTACCCACTATTTGAATTACCCATTCGCGCCCCAAACAGTTAGCTTCGGTGCAAAGGGCTGCATCGGCTTCTTGATTAAAAACAAGCTGTGTAATGCCGTAGCGGTCGCGAAGGTCAACGAAAGTCATTCCGCCCATTTTACGAGCCCGTTGCACCCAACCCGCAAGGGTAACTGTTTTATCCTTATCGCTTAAACGCAATTCTCCACAAGTGTGCGATCTGTACATTGAAATTGTTTTTTAGTTATTGGTAATGCAAAGTTACACTTTTTCGTTGAAAAATGAAAAAGGATTAATAACATGAACAGGGCAAACGCATGAAAAAGAAGTTAGAATGCATCCATCCCCATCATGGTTATGAGGTGCTCGTCCGGTCAACCGCCCTTTTTCTTTTGGTTTTGATAGAGGGTTGCTTCTTCTTATTTATGCGAATCAGTAGTTAAAACTGTATATTTTAATTGTTCAATAAATTTAGTCGTTTTAAGTAGCGAGAGCAAAAACAAAGCTTGCTTGAGCTATGCCGAGTCACGCGAAACGACTAAATTTATTGAATGTCTTTCATCACCAATCCAACTACTGATTGGCATAAATATTTTAAAATATCAATTTTGCTTTAAAATATAGAATTTCTAATTGTCAACTTAAAACTCAGACGAGAAATGAAACCTTATTTTATCAAAATCGCGCTGTGCCATTTGTAGCACGTACGACGAGTCGGCAAGGTAAACATCGCGCCCCTCCTTGTCTTTCGCCATGTATTGCTGCTTGCGCTGCTTGAACTGTTGAAGTTGCTGCGAGTCGTCACTCTCAATCCAGCAGGCCTTGTAAAGGCTGATCGGCTCCCAATTACATTGCGCCCCGTATTCGTGCAACAGGCGGTATTGAATTACCTCAAATTGCAGTTGCCCTACTGTGCCAATCAACTTGCGACCGTTAAACTGGTTGGTAAACATTTGTGCAACTCCCTCATCCATAAGCTGGTCAATGCCTTTGTTCAGTTGCTTGGACTTCATTGGATCCGAATTTTCAATGTACTTGAACATCTCGGGTGAGAAGCTGGGCAAACCTTTAAAGTGCAGCTCTTCGCTTTCGGTAAGCGTATCGCCTATCTTAAAATTACCCGTATCGGGAATACCAATAATGTCGCCGGCAAAAGCCTCATCGACTGTCTCTTTTTTCTGCGCCATAAAGGCTGTAGGACTTGAATAACGAAACATCTTGCCCAACCGCACGTGCTTATAGTTGGCGTTGCGCTCAAAGCGTCCTGAGCAGATTTTTACAAAAGCGATGCAACTGCGGTGGTTCGGGTCCATATTGGCGTGAATTTTGAAAACGAAGCCTGAAAATTTAGTCTCCTCCGGCTCTACCGCTCGCTCAACCGCCTGTATGGGACGGGGTGAAGGTGCTATTTTTACAAAACAGTCTAACAGTTCTTTTACTCCGAAGTTGTTCAGTGCCGACCCGAAAAAGACGGGAGCAATCTCGCCTCGCAGGTAAGTATCGACATCAAATTCAGGATATACTCCTTCAATCAGCTCAATGTCGGCGCGCAATTTGGCAGCCAGTTGCTCGCCAATGTGCGACTCCAACTCGGGCGAGTTGATGTCTTCAAATCCAACCGACTCGGTAACATGCTGTTTGCTCGGCGTATAAAGGTCGAGCTTTTCGTCAAAAATATTGTAAACCCCTTTGAAGCGTTGTCCCATATCAATGGGCCAACTGAGCGGACGCACCTTGATTTGAAGCTCTTCCTCCAGCTCGTCCAACAAATCGAAAGGATCTTTCCCCTCACGATCCAGCTTGTTGACAAATATGATAACTGGTGTTTTGCGCATCCGGCACACCTCCATCAGCTTGCGAGTTTGCGCCTCAACCCCTTTGGCAATATCAACGGCAATAACAACACTGTCAACTGCCGTAAGGGTACGGAAAGTATCTTCGGCAAAATCCTGGTGACCGGGAGTGTCGAGAATGTTTATTTTGTAGTCGTTATAGTTAAAGCCCATTACCGAGGTGGCTACCGATATACCCCGCTGTTTCTCAATTTCCATCCAGTCGGAGGTGGCGGTTTTCTTTATTTTATTGCTTTTCACGGCACCTGCCACATGAATAGCTCCCCCAAAAAGCAGCAGCTTTTCGGTAAGGGTTGTTTTCCCGGCATCGGGGTGGCTCACAATGGCAAATGTCCGCCTGCGTGCAATTTCGTCTGTTAATTCACTCATAAAAATTTAATAACCTTCTTTTTTTAGTTCTTCTATACACTCTTTCAGGCTCTCCTCCCAACGGGGGATGGCTATTTCGAAAGTCGTTTTTATTTTGTCTTTGTCAAATACGCTGTATCGGGGGCGTGAGGCCTTGGAGGGGTACTCTTCGCTTGCGATGGGTAACACTCGCGTTTTGTGGTTTCCGTATAAACGAAGCGCAGCAACAGCCAGGTCGTACCAACTGCAAACTCCCTCGTCCGAGAAATGATAAATTCCGGGAACAAAATTTTGTAACTCTGCCTCTGTCAGCAAAAGCAGCAACACCTCGGCCAAGTCGGCCGCGTAAGTGGGACAACCCATTTGGTCGGCAACTACCAGCAATTGCTCTCGCTCTTTCCCGAGACGAATCATCGTTTTTACAAAATTGTTGCCGAACGATGAGTAAAGCCATGATGTACGCACAATTATTGAATCGGAACAATGAGCTAACACTGCCTCTTCGCCCGCCAGCTTCGATTTACCGTACACCGATTTCGGATTAACAGGGGCCTCTTCGCGATAAGGAACAGTTGCCTCGCCATCGAAAACATAGTCGGTTGATACGTGCAGCAGCTTCGCCCCATTTTCATTGGCCACCTGCGCAAGCAGGGCGGTGCCATCACGGTTGATGCGATAGCAAGCCCCTTCATCGTCTTCAGCCTTATCAACAGCCGTATATGCCGCACAGTTGATAATGTAGTGAACATTGTGCAACTTTACAAAGGCGGTCAGGGCTTCTTTGTTGGTAATATCCAACTCTTCAACATCGGTAAAGAAAAAGCGAAACTGAAGATGCGCGAGAGCAAGCCGGCGCATCTCACGCCCAAGTTGGCCGTTAGCACCGGTTACCAACACACCCTTTACAGCCCATTCGATAGAAAACGGCTTCTGTTGGGCATATTCCCTTACCCGTGTTTTGTTGTATATCTGAAATATTACCGCCATCGTTATTCTTCGTCCAATTTCAGCTCGCCGGCTTTCTCTTGCCGGTATTTTGTTGCCAGCAGTGCCGTGAACGAGCTTATCTGCTTTACCGCTTCGGCCGTTTCGGGCAACACCTCCTTTTTCTGCAGCCGCAAAAGCATATAGCCGTACAGCGCATTAAAAATCAGCTCTATGTTATTTTCACTGTCTTGCGGTCCCGATTTACCCTTCAGATCAAGAATAGAGGGCAGCACACGGTAAAATGCCGTGTTATAAGCAATCTCTTTCGGCGACTTCAAGAGTGCGAGGTGCAGGTCGTTCAAATCAATCACAATGTTTTTATTGATTTGGATATGGCCGCTCTCCTTCACCCCCTCTTGCAACATCATGTTTATCAGCTCACCATACCACTCTTTTATTTCGTCGCGTACAGATTGGGGCTGTTCAAAACGGGCGACGATGTTTTTTTCAATTTCGCCGAGGCTAAAATTGCAGGCCCGTATAATATCTTCTACCTGCCACATATACAGCAGATATTCGGCGATATTCTCTTTTCTTTTTTGCAGGGCTATAAGCATGTGTTTGAATTTGTGTGCAAAGATAGTGCAAGTTGAGCGCAATCGCAAAAGCTTGCTTTTGAAGATTGCCGAAACGCCGCCTATCTTCGCGCTTTGCGCAAAATTATGCAAGTTGAGCACAATAAAAATAAACTTGTTCATTTTTATTGCCACTATCCCTTTGGTCGTGGCGAATGTTATTTGTCGCTACTCCTGTGGGTGGTGAATGTTATTTCGTGTGTTTGCCGTGAAAAATAAGCACGCTTGTTTTGTTCTTCGCCCGGCTTGCACTATCTTTGCGCGAAGCGCGAAGATAGGCGGCGTTTCGGAGGGAAAAAGTAAACTTTTCATTCTTCTCTCAACTTACGCTATCTTTGTAAGCGAAGGTAAGGTAAAAAATTCAGAAATCAGAAACCTGTTTTATCTATGATTCTTTTTTTTAAGGCTTCTGCCAAAAACATCATCGCGGTCGACGCGAACGGTAAAATGCCGGAAGGCGATATTCAAAAATTATGTTGGTTGTTTGGCGATGCCACTCCTGTTAAGGATGAGGCGGTTAGCGGTTGGCTTGTAGGGCCGCGCCGCGAAATGATAACACCGTGGAGCACCAACGCAGTCGAAATAACCCAGAATATGGGCATAAAAGGCATTGTCCGCATCGAGGAATTTTTTACCGCCTCGGGTGCCAACGCCTCGCACGACCCCATGCTGCAACGGGTTTATAACGGACTGGGGCAACAGATTTTCACCATCGACAAAAAGCCCGAGCCTATTTTATACATCGACGACATTGCCGCCTACAACGTTCAAGAGGGGTTAGCTTTGAGCGAAGACGAAATAACCTACCTGAACAACCTCAGTGTAACACTGAAACGAAAGCTTACCGACAGCGAAGTGTTCGGCTTTTCGCAAGTAAACTCCGAGCACTGCCGCCACAAAATATTTAACGGCACATTTGTTATTGACGGCGAAGAGAAAGAGAGCACCCTCTTCGGGCTGATAAAAAAGACCTCGAAAGAGAATCCGAACCTTTTGGTTTCGGCATACAAAGACAATATCGCCTTTAACGCAGGTCCTGTTATTGAGCAGTTTGCGCCCAAAAGCGGCGACAAGCCCGATTTTTTTGAAACAAAACAGATCGAAAGTGTTATTTCGCTGAAAGCCGAAACACACAACTTCCCCACTACGGTTGAGCCATTCAACGGTGCGGCAACCGGAACAGGAGGCGAAATTCGCGACCGTTTGGGCGGTGGAAAAGCCAGTTTGCCCATAGCGGGAACGGCCGTTTACATGACCTCGTACCCACGCACCGAAAAGGCTCGCGCTTGGGAAAAGGCAATGGCTGCCCGGAAATGGTTATACCAAACGCCCGAACAAATCCTTATCAAAGCCTCGAACGGAGCTTCCGACTTCGGGAACAAATTCGGGCAACCGCTTATTTGTGGTTCATTACTTACATTTGAGCATGCCGAAAACCGTAAAAGATTTGCCTTCGATAAAGTTATCATGCTTGCCGGAGGGGTTGGCTTCGCCAGCAAGAAAGACGCACTGAAAGGTGAGCCGAAAGCAGGAGAAAAGGTAGTGGTAATGGGCGGTGACAACTACCGCATTGGGATGGGCGGCGGCGCCGTGTCGTCAGTCGATACAGGCCAATACGCCAGCGGCATTGAGCTGAACGCCGTACAACGCGCCAACCCGGAGATGCAAAAACGAGTATCGAACGTGATTCGCACATTGGCCGAATCGGGCGATAACCCCATCGTATCTATACACGACCACGGTGCGGGCGGACACTTAAACTGCCTTTCGGAGCTGATTGAGGCTACGGGCGGAAAAATCGACGTATCGAAATTGCCCATCGGCGACCCCACCCTGTCGGCTAAAGAGATTATCGGCAACGAAAGCCAGGAACGTATGGGTATTTTGGTGGAAGAAAAAGAGTTGGCTCGCATTCAACGCATAGCCGACCGCGAGCGTGCCCCAATGTACACCGTGGGCGAAACCACCAATGATATGGGTCTTGTTTTTGAGCAGCCTAACGGCGAAAAGCCGATTGACATGAAGCTTGAATATATGCTTGGCAAATCGCCTCGCACCATAATGAACGATAGTACGGTAGAAGAGAGCTACAACGATGTTTCGTACAACGCGACAAAACTGGAGGAGTACCTCTCGAACGTGCTGCAAATTGAGGCCGTTGCCTGTAAAGACTGGCTAACCAACAAGGTTGACCGTTCGGTAACGGGCAAGGTTGCCCGTCAGCAATGCCAGGGCGAAATACAGTTGCCGTTGAGCGATTTGGGGGCTGTTGCCCTTGACTATAGAGGCAAAGCGGGCATCGCCACCTCTATCGGTCACGCGCCGCAGGTAGCAATGATTGACCCGGCCGCGGGTTCGGTTATGGCCATTGCTGAAGCGTTGACCAACATTGTATTCGCACCCCTTGCCCACCGGCTGAAAGGCGTTTCGTTAAGCGCCAACTGGATGTGGCCATGTAAAAACGCCGGTGAAGATGCTCGCCTCTACAAAGCGGTTGAGGCCTGCTCGGACTTTGCCTGCGAGTTGGGCATCAACATCCCGACGGGTAAAGACTCACTGTCAATGACGCAAAAATACGGCGAAGACAAAGTATTTTCGCCCGGAACGGTTATCATTTCAGCCGCCGGAGAGGTGTCGGAAATTCGTAAAATTGTTTCGCCCGTAATTGATAAAAAGGGAGGAGCCTATATTTATCACATCGACTTCTCGTTCGACGCCTTCAAATTGGGCGGCTCGGCATTTGCACAATCGCTTAACCGTTTGGGAAGCGAAGCACCCACCGTAAAAGATCCCGGCTACTTTAAACGGGCATTTAACGCCGTTCAGCAGCTGGTTGAGGGGGGACTGATTGCCGCAGGGCACGATATTTCGGCAGGAGGTATGGTTACCGCGCTGCTCGAAATGTGTTTCGCGAACACAAGCGGAGGGTTGGAAATAAATCTTGACAAAGTAAAGGAAAACGACATTATAAAAATCCTGTTCAGCGAAAACCCGGGTGTACTGGTACAGGTAAAAGACCGCAAAGCCGCTGAAGCCGTAATGAACGAGGCAGGTGTTGGTTTTGCCCGTATCGGCAAGCTGGCAAAAGAGCGCCATGTGTTAATATCGAAAGGCGATGCGGTTTACCAATTAGGGATAGACCACTACCGCGATGTGTGGTATCAATCGTCGTACCTGCTCGACTGTCAACAAAGCGGAAAAGCCTATGCGAAAGCCCGTTTCGAAAACTACAAACAACAGCCGCTTAAACTGAAGTTTAATAAAAACTTTACCGGAGCACTTACACAATACGGTCTCACGCAAGAACGCAAAAAGCCCTCAGGTATCAAAGCCGCCATTATCCGCGACAAAGGTACGAACGGTGAGCGCGAAATGGCGTATTCGCTCTATTTGGCCGGATTTGATGTGAAAGACGTTCACATGACCGACCTTGCCAGCGGACGCGAAACACTCGACGATATTAACCTCGCCGTTTTCTGTGGTGGGTTCTCCAACTCGGATGTGTTGGGCTCGGCCAAAGGATGGGCGGGAGGATTTCTATACAGCGAAAAGGCAAAAAAAGCGCTCGACAATTTCTATGCCCGTCCCGACACATTGAGTTTGGGCATTTGCAACGGATGCCAGTTAATGGTTGAGCTGAACCTTGTGTACCCCGAACACAAAAAGCAACCTAAAATGCGGCACAACGATTCGCACAAATGGGAATCGGGATTTGTCGGAGTGAAAATACCTAAAAACCACTCCATCATGCTCGGATCGCTGAGCGGAAGCAAGCTCGGCATCTGGATAGCACACGGTGAGGGCAAGTTTAGTTTGCCCTGTAAAGAGACGGAATACCATATCGCAGCTAAATACGAATACGAAGGTTACCCCGCCAACCCCAACGGGTCAGACTATTCGGCAGCTGCCATTTGCTCAAACGACGGACGCCATTTGGCTATGATGCCCCACTTAGAGCGGGCAATTTTTCCGTGGCAATGGGGTTATTATCCTGAAAAAAGAAGAGAAGGCGATGAAATCACCCCCTGGATAGAGGCGTTCTTCAATGCCTACCTGTGGATTGAAGCCCAAAAGAAGGCATAATGTTAAAAAACAATAACATACCCCCAATTAATAGCCGACGAAAAAAGTTTTCCCTATTTTTGTAGGGTTGTACCAAACAGAAAAATAAAACTAACAATTCATTAATATTGCGAACTATATAAAATTTATTGCTATGTCAAAAATGTCAAGAAGGTCATTCCTTCAAAAAGGAACTGCCGCTGCGGTAGGATTTACAATCGTTCCGAGTGCTGTACTTGGTAAAAGCCATGGACACACAGCACCCACGGACAAGTTGAATATTGCCTGTGTAGGTATTGGAGGTATGGGTAATGCCAACCTTAACAATATGCAGACCGAAAACATCGTTGCTCTTTGCGACGTTGACTGGGGTTATGCAAAACACGTATTCGACAAATATCCCGGAGCAAAACGCTACAAAGATTTCCGTAAAATGTACTCGGAAATGGGCAAATCGATTGATGCCGTTGTAGTTGCAACCGCCGACCACGCGCACGCTATCATTGCAGCCGATGCCATGACCATGGGAAAACACGTGTATGTTCAAAAACCGTTGACTCACTCGGTTTACGAATCTCGTTTGTTGACTAAACTTGCCGACTACCACGGAGTTGCAACCCAAATGGGCAACCAAGGCTCGTCGGGCGAAGGCGTTCGTCAGGTATGCGACTGGATTTGGAACGGCGAAATTGGCGAAGTAACCAGAGTAGACTCATTTACCGACCGTCCTATTTGGCCGCAAGGTTTGATGACTCCTGCTAAAGCCGACAAAATTCCCTCAACATTAGATTGGGACTTGTTTACAGGGCCGGCAGAAATGCGCGCGTACAACAAAATATATACCCCGTGGAACTGGCGCGGATGGTGGGCTTACGGTACGGGAGCTCTTGGCGACATGGCTTGCCACATCATGCACCCCATTTTCAAAGGCTTAAAGTTAGGCTATCCGACTAAGGTACAAGGCTCATCAACGCTGTTGTTGCGCGACTGTGCTCCCGTAGCTCAAAAAGTTCGTTTGGTATTCCCCGAGCGCGACAATTTGGCGAAAGTTGCCATGCCCGAAGTGGAAGTGAACTGGTACGACGGCGGTTTGACCCCCGACCGTCCGGAAGGATTGCCCGCAGGCAAAAACATGAACGATGCCGGTGGTGGTGTTATCTTCTACGGAACAAAAGACACGTTGATTTGCGGTTGCTACGGCGTTAACCCGTATCTGTTGTCAGGACGTAAACCGGCTTCTCCGAAAATGAACCGCGAAATTACCGTAAGCCACGAGCAAGACTGGATTCGCGCTTGTAAAGAAAACAAAGCCAACCGCGTGAAAACAGCCTCTGCTTTCGACGAAGCAGGGCCGTTCAACGAAATGGTAGTAATGGGTGTATTGGCAGTTCGTCTGCAAAGCCTAAACCAAGAGTTGCTTTGGGACGGCGAAAATATGCGCTTTACCAACATTCCGTCAAGTGCCGAAATCAGCACCGTTATCGAAGACGGCTTCAAGATTAAGGACGGACACCCGACATTCGATAAAACTTGGACCGACCCTGTTAACGCCAACGCGTTTGCACAAGAGTTGATCAAGCACAACTATCGTAGTGGTTGGAAATTACCCGATATGCCGAGATAATATCGAAAAATAACAATACCTAATCAATGGGCAGAAGATACTATTTTTGCCCATTGATTATTTTTAGAAACCCGTAATATAAAACAAAGAATTATGAAAAAAGTAAGTTTAATTTTAAGTGCGGCACTGATCATGTTCTCTTGTGCCGGAGGCAACAAAAAGAGCGATGAGTCAAAAGCTGCCGACGCGGAAAACACAGAAGCAGCGACTCCCGAATACAGGGTAATGGAATTGCCTACGGTTGACTTGACCGGATTCACGAAAGATGCCGATGGAT
>JGI994J12354_10005634_pt1 | contig 10720 bp, 7 predicted proteins | sample IntmicLarv3ML3BL_FD_12354 | JGI IMG/M metagenome (IMG submission 12354)
TCTGTTTACATTTGATTTGTAATTTCAAAAACCCGAATTGTACAACCATCTATCGTAGTAACACTGCATTCATTTGCGCCCCAGTGCCGAGGTTTAATTACCGAGATTTTCTGCCATCCGTTTTTCAAAACAAACCGGCGGAACTTATCTAACCCTTGCACCATGATAAAACCAACGACACCTTCTGAAGCTTCTCCCCGGAATAGATGTATGCCTCGAAACGGCGTCAAACCAGATACAATCAGTTCGCCCGGATAATCAAATACACATCCATACTCTGCCGTTCCATCACTACTTCTTCCGGCTATATCACCATACCATCCGAGTACATCACGAAACCAAGCGCAGGTATTTTCGATATCTGGCGTAAAGTAAACCGGCGCGTTTTCTTTGACATAATATCCTCTCTCGCTGTAGGTCTGCATATCATTTTTTGTATTCATGTTTTCAACCCCTTTTTCGTGAATAATTGGAAAAATCATTTTTGAATATGGCAGTAGCGTTGCACTCACGTCGCGCGCTGCTGAAGGAGAAACGCCATATTGGCGGCTAAAAGCTCTGGAAAAAGCGGCAGGAGAATCATACCCATATTTTAATCCAATGTCTGTGATTTTGTCTTCACTGCTTTGAATGTCTCTTGCCGCAAGGTCGAGCTTTCTTCTGCGAATATATTCTCCTAATGATATATGCGCTACAAAGGAAAACAAGCGTTGAAATTCCCAAACAGAACAACCTACAAATTTTGCAGCAATTTCCAGTTTGATTTCATCTGCTAAATTTTTTTCAATGTAGTCAAGTGCATTATTCATTTTTGTTTGCCAGTCCATTTTTTTACCTCCGCCTTGCTTATATTGTAGCAAAAGAAAAGCGCACTCACTTTGCTTATTTTGTAGTTTTCAGCAAAGCGCATTTTTCAATTTATTTTACTGGCAGATTTACCCGTTCAAACAAAAGAGCTATCCTCAGCACAAAACTGTGAATAGCCCTTCTTTGAACCTACTAAAACAAATAAGATAACTTACTTCTTATTTCTCCATGAGAATTCCGGCTTGTATCCCAATAGCTTTTCAGCCTTTGCGATAGAGAAAAGACCATCTGTTCCCTTTAGGTCGTCTGCCATATCCTTCATGAACGGCCAACGCTTTTTCACAACCTCAGAGGAAGGCTCAACATAGGTTGTATCTGTTGATACAAAGAAAGCTTCAAAAGGCTTCAAGCCATCTTTACCCATATTTTTGATACAAAGGTCTGTGATGTTTCCGATGTCACGCGCATCCACATACTGATAAGAGTTGTTTACAAGCATTCCGCCATTTTTCTCATCAGCAGGCTCTACTGTAACGCCGAAGCTGTATACTCTTCTGCTCATTTCAGAATTATCATAGTAAACGCCCATGTAACGAAGTGCCATGATGTTCATTCCATAAGACTGTGCAAAGGATTTTGCCATAATCTCATCAAGGTACTTGGACAATCCGTAGGTTGATTCCGGATCACATGGATGATCTTCATCAACCGGCAGGTACTGCGGAGCATAAGTTGTACCGCTGTAACGGCTGCCGATACCAGTTGCATAATAACTGGATGAAATAACAACATCCTTTACATTCAATCTGCGAGCTGCGTCAAGAATATAGAATGTTCCCATTGTATTAATCTTCATGCAATTGTCTTCCGGTTGACGCTGTGTGTAACGGAATGCCGCTCTTGGCTCTCCTGAAAGAAGTCCGCTGCCCTCTGCATAAGCAGGAAGAAGCTCTGTCGGTCCTGTGATAGCAGCCAAATGTACAATCACGTCTGCACCTGAGAATGTAATTGCACGCATACAATCTCCCAGATTCAGCAAATCTCCTTGTACAAAAGGAATTCCTGCTTTTGTGTTGTCGCTGTCCGCTTGCGGGAAAACTGCATCAAAGCTCGTAACATTGTAGCCCTTCTCTTTCAAGATCGAACATACATAATTACCCAGTTTTCCGTTTCCGCCTGTTACCAATACGTTCTTAGCCATAGTACCCTCCTAAAAATAATTTAATTATTTAAATCTTCGAAACGAAACACCTTTTGCAGTGTTCCGTTTCCAGTATTTAAATCAATCCTTAATGAAAAATAAATGCGCCGCTTATGGAAATAAGCGGCACCCATTCATTCTTCTACTGCCGGAACGACTTCATCTTCACTTACTTTTTCTATATCGCTCCCTTTTACCTTACCGAGATATCCCGGCATTTCAAGTCCTGCCATATCGAACATTTCATTCATTGGTGGAATGGTTTTCATCATGCCGGAAAGAAAATTCGCTGTGGAAGTTTTTCCGTCCTTACCGCCATTGGCACCATCCCATACAGTAACCTTGTCAATTTTGATATTTTTAATCGCTTCCACCTGGATTCTTGCGATTTCTTCAATCTTATCCGCAAGCATCAAGCGCACTGCATCATCTGCATTATCGGACGCAGCCTTCACAACATCTGAGAAACCGGACGCCTGCTTTGTGAGAATCTCTTGAATACCACGGGCTTCCGCTTCCATCTTCGCATAAATCGCGTCCGCTTCACCCTTCGCTTTTCTGCGAATCTGCTCTGCTTCTGCTTCTGCCGCAATTTCAACTCTTTTCTTTTCAATTTCTGCTTGCACCAGAACATCCGCCTCAAGGGTTGCTTTTTCTCTTGCCGCACGCGCGGATTCCGCATTCTCCTCGGCAGAATAAGAATCCTGCAAGGCTTTCGCTTCTGTAATCTTCTCCGCAGTAACAGCACGGCGTTGTGCCTCTGCCTCAAGCTCACGTCTTGTCGCGTCTGATTGAGCTACATCTGCTTTTGCCTGGTTCTCTCCTTGAATCGCCTCGGAATTAGCTTTCGCAACATGAATTCTCTGGTCTCTTTGTGCATTCGCCTGACCAATAGCACCCTCTCTGTCCGCTTCCGCAACAGATTTCTTCGCGTCATTTATCGCTTTTGCAGCGGCTTCGCGTCCCAATGCGATAATATAGCCGGATTCATCATTGATATCCGTAACATTCACGTTGATAAGACGAAGTCCGATTTTCTTGAGCTCTGTTTCCACGTTTCCGGATACCGCTTCCAAAAATTTGTCACGGTCCGTATTGATTTCCTCAATATCCATGGTCGCAATAATCAAACGAAGCTGTCCGAAAATAATATCCTTGGCAAGCTCTTGTACCTCGGGAAGCTTGAGGCCGAGAAGTCTCTCCGCCGCATTTTGCATAACCGCTGATTCTGTAGAAATACCTACTGTAAAACGGGAGGGAACATCAATACGGATGTTCTGACGGGAAAGTGCGTTTGTAAGGTCAACGCTGATGGATATCGGCGTCAAATCCAAATATTCATAGGCTTGAAATACCGGCCAAATAAATGCCGCACCACCATGGATACAGCGTGCAGAGCGTGAGGTACCGTCAGAGTTCGTACCGACCTTTCCATAAATAACCAATATTTTATCTGAAGGACATTTTCTGTACCTCGAAAAAATAACAATCATAGTCGTAATAAATACAAATGCGGCTACTACTGCCAATAACATCCATTCCATAGTCTGTAAGTCCTCCTATTTTATATTTTTTATTCTTCCTGCGGCATGACCAAAAGTGTATTCTCGTCCTGCAGCTTCACCACGATAACTGTCACACCGGTCCTTAACGATTCCTTCGCGTCCGTGACGGCATCACATTCCATATACCGGCCCTGAAAAGAAATCGTCACCTTGCCGGAATGCTTTCTCTGTGCAGGAATCGGAATATACACGGTTGCTGTTTTCCCAATAGCATTCTCATATCGAACCGTTCCGTCCGACTGCAACTTTTTAATCCAACGCATCAAAAGAGCAATACCAAAAAGGGCTGCCGTTCCTGCGATAAGAGAAATTATAATGGAAAGAGTATCGTGTAGCTCTGTCTTGAAAAGAGCCAAGCCGCACCAACCACCGATAGAGAAAAAAGCGGCGACGCCTCTGATACTCAAAAGTGATAGACCCGACGGCGAACCCGAAATCGCAGAAGCCGTATCAGAAGCAGCACTCACATCCACCTCAGTATCGAAATCCACGTCTATATCAGCATCCGCATCTACGTCAACATCTGCATCTGTTTCGCCATCGCCGATACCAAATAAAACCAAAACCGTCTGTATCAATAATAGAGCCGTTGAAAAAACAGCAATAAAAGCATATACCTGCTGAATCAATCCCAGTGATTCCCACCATTGCGTCATATCTCTGCCTCCTTTTGACTATACTATTGTAAATTGTAAAGAAAACATCAAATTTTTGAAGAAATTCTCCTAATTAATACTATATCATGTTTCCTTCTAATATTCTATTTCTTACTGTCCAAAATCTGAAGAAGTTCTCTTGTCCTTTCTGTAATCCTTCCTTTTTCCGCGGAAGGAAGGCTATAGTGCAAATACGGCTTCCGAAGTGCCGAAAGCATAATCCGCCCCTTAAAAACTGGGTGTGAAAGCACCTGAGAAAGTGCTTCCATGTCAATTTTCACGGACTCCGGATAATATACAATCGTCTCACCCGGACGAATCTGCACCTTTTCAAATCCACTTTCTGACGCCATATGACGAATGTGAGAAATATCCGCCAAAAGCTGAACCTGCTGTGGAATTTCTCCGTATCTGTCTTGAAGCTCATCCAGAACATCAAAATATTCCGACTCCGCCTTAATCTCAACCAAACGCCGATAAACGTCCATTCTCTGCGCCTCCGAAGCAATGTAGGAAGGTGGAATATAGGCATCTACATCCATCTCAACTACCGCCTGCTGCGTGACCTTTTCCGGCAATACTTCACCGCCTCTTAATTTCTTTATCTCCTCTTCCAGCATCCGGCAATACAAGTCATACCCAATCACATCCATCTGTCCATGCTGCTCTGCGCCGAGAAGGTTCCCCGCACCTCTTACCTCCAAATCCTTAAGCGCAATTTTCATACCCGAACCGAGTTCTGTAAAATCACGAATCGCCGTCAGTCTTTTCTGCGCCACTTCCGTAAGAACCTTGTCCTTTTTATAGGTAATATACGCATATGCCTGCCGATCCGAACGCCCCACACGGCCTCTTATTTGGTATAGCTGCGAAAGTCCGAAGCGTTCGGCATTTTCCACAATAATCGTATTTACATTTGGCATATCAATGCCGGATTCGATAATGGTCGTACAGACAAGCACATCCGCCTCATGCAAAATAAATGCTTCTATGATTTCCTCCAGCTGACGCTCGCCCATTTTCCCATGTGCATACAAAACGCGGGCACCCGGCAACGCTTTTTCGAGCTCCAGTGCCTTTTCCTGAATTTTTCTCGTATCGTTGAAAAGATAAAAAATCTGCCCTTGTCTGGATATTTCGCGAAGGCACGCCTCTGTCACCATATCCGTATCATACTCCATAACATAGGTCTGCACCGACCTTCTGTCCATTGGCGGCTCCTCTAAAACGGAAATATCGCGAATGCCCGACATTGACATATGTAAGGTTCGCGGTATCGGTGTCGCTGTGAGCATGAGAACATCCACATTATTTCTAAATTCCTTGATTTTTTCCTTGTGCTCAACGCCAAAGCGTTGTTCTTCGTCAATAATCAGCAGTCCCAAATCCTTTGGCTTTACATCACCGGAAAGAACTCTGTGTGTTCCGATGATAATATCCACCGAGCCATCAGAAAATCCTTTAATATTTCTTTTAATTTCAGCGGGCTTTGCGAAACGGGACAAAAGCCCTATTTTCACCGGAAAATGAATAAGGCGCATACCTAAGTTTTCGTAATGCTGTTGTGCCAAAACGGTCGTAGGCGACAACAAAATCGCCTGTTTTCCATCCATTACACATTTGAATAACGCGCGAAAAGCAACCTCCGTTTTCCCAAAGCCTACATCTCCGCACAAAAGTCTGTCCATGATTTTGTCGGATTCCATATCCTTTTTGACATCATCAATTGCTTCCAATTGATCCTGTGTCTCCTCAAAAGGAAAATCATCTTCAAATTCTCTTTGCCAAACACTATCCTTTGAAAAAGAAAAACCCTTTTGCTCCTGCCTTTTTGCGTACAGTGCGACCAAATCAATCGCGAGTGTGCGAATTGAGTTTCTGGCTTTTTCCTTCATCCGGTTCCATTCCTGCCCGCCAAGACGGGAAAGCTTTGCGGTTCTCCCCTCCGAACTCACATATTTTTGAAGCTGATCCAAATGCTCCACCGAAATATAAAGAGTATCCTCGGACGCATAGGTGATTTTCAAATAATCCCTTTTGGTTCCGCCTGTTTCCAGTGTCGTCATGCCATCATATCGACCTATACCATGCTTTTCGTGAACCACCAGCTCGCCCTTTTTCAAATCACTGAAAAGGTCTATTCGAATACCCGCCTTCTTCTTTTTGCGAAGGGGGCGGTCTACACCGAAAATATCCTGACCGCCAATGACCATAAGCCCCGCCGCCGGATACGAAAAACCGCTCTTTATACTCGTACCAGAAAAATCGGCAGTCACACCCTTTTCCAGAAAAAAGGAACGTATTTTTTCTGTCCTACTGGTATCCCCTGTCATAAAAACAGTCGATTCCTTGTCTTTTTCCCGTTGTCTCAAAAGCTGCGCCAGATTCTCCTCGTGTCCTCGAAAGCTGTTGCAGGAAGCGCCGACGATGGTACAATTTACGGCAGAAGGAAGTCCGTTACCGGAGGATGGCAATGTACTTAACGAAACTATTTGATTTCCCACTTTTTGCATCGCGATAAAAACATCCGCGCCCGTCCAAATCGTATCTACCGCGCAGGAGGGTGCCAATCCTTTTTCGAAAAGGTGCGAAAAGCGTTGCATAAAATCAGCTTGAAAGCTGTCCAGACGGCGGCGAAAGGAAATCGCCTCATCCAAAAATAAAAGAAGCCGTTCGCTCCCTAAATAATCAAAAAGCGTAACACGCTCCGGCAACAAAAGAGATACCCATTTATCGACGCCAAAAGAAAGTGATCCGGTTTCCAGACGATCCGCATCTTCCATATATACCGCTTCCGCGTGGCGCACAATATCTCTATTCGAACCGGAGGAAATCATCTCCGCCGCTGTCTTTTTCCCATTTGCCCGCAACGTGGAGGACAGCTTTTTTTGTTTTTCTTCGGATACAAACAATTCTCTTGCCGGTGTGATACGTATACTTTTGAAGGGTTCCTCAGAACGCTGTGTATCTGTCCGGAAGGATTTTAATTCATCAATCTCGTCGTCGAAAAAAGAAATGCGGAATGGATAATCTTCTCCGGGCGGAAAAATATCCAAAATATCTCCCCTTACCGAAAATTCACCGGCACCTTCCACCTTTTGAACCCTTTCATAACCCGAGAGCGTCAATTTTTCCGAAAGTAGCTTCGGTTGAATCTTCTCCCCCACAGAAAGCTTTAGGCATAAAGCGGAAAAATTCTTCGAAGGTAAAAGCGGCAAGAGAAATGCCGCTGCCGTCACAATCACTGCCCCGAAGTCCTCAAATAACAAACGATTCAATATAGAAATTCTCGAAAACTCTTCCTCTCTACTGGCAGCGTCTACCGATGTGAGATTCAATTCTCTTTGTCTGAAAATGAGGATTTCCTTATCGGTAAATGCCGCCAAATCACTCTGGAGATTTCTTGCCCGCAATTCGTCTTGAACAAAAATCACCGGAAGCTTTCCTTCTTTTTCACAAATCGCCTGAATCAGGTATGCTTTTTGCGGGTCAACAGGACCTGTGATATTTATATCACCCTTACCTGATTGAAGGGTTTTAGAAATTCTTCTGAAATTCCTTATCCTTTTGCGCGTACGAAAAAATGTCTGTTTTCATAAGGATGTATCCTTTACGAGCTTTTCCGCTCTTTTGGCTGCATTGGTAAAAGCCTCAAACATAGGCTCTTGCTCCTCTTTTGTAATATCGGAAAGCACATAATCCGCAAGTTCCCATTTTTCGGGAACCGGACCACAGCCGATTCGAATTCTGTGAAAATTTTCACTACCAAGGCAGGAAATAATAGAGCGCATTCCGTTATGCGTGCCGGCACTTCCTTTTTCTCTATAGCGGATGGTTCCCTTTGGGATATCAATATCATCATAAATAACAAGAATCCGCTCCGGTGGGATTTTGTAAAACTGCATACAGGCCCTTATGCTCTCCCCGGAAAGATTCATATAGGTAGAGGGGCGTAATAGAATAACTTTTCCCCCATGCAGAATACCTTGTCCGCATTCACCTTGAAATTTCGCGCGGTCAATGAAGATGCGGTTCCTTTGCGCCAGCACCTCAAGCGCCATAAACCCACAGTTATGCCAGTTAAATGTATATTTTGACCCTGGATTCCCCAAACCAGCTATCAACCACATGAAAAACGCCCGCCTTATATATCAAATTCTTTTTCCGGAGGAATAACCGCATTCGTCCGAAGTCGATTCTTACTTACTACCCAATTTTCCTTTATCGATTGCTTGCTTCTGGCAATCGCAAGACCAAGCTCCGGCACATCCTCTGTCACAGTGGAGCCAGCCGCAATATACGAATCATCGTGAAGGGTAATCGGAGAAATCAGATTTGAATTGCCCCCTATAAATACATTATCTCCAATCCGACAAGCTGTTTTATCCTGCCCATCGAAATTACAGGTCACAACGCCGCAGCCGAAGTTTACATTTCTTCCGACTTCCGAATCTCCGATATAGGTAAGATGCCTTGCTCTTGTGTAATCTCCGAGCGTGGAATTCTTAACCTCTACAAAAGCACCGATCGTAATCTGATCCCCTAAGACACTGTCCGGGCGAATATGGCTATAGGGTCCAATTCGACATCCGTTTCCGATTCGGCAATCGGACGCCACCGAATGCATGATGGTCGTTTCCTCGCCCACGGTGACATTTTCAAGCTGTGTCTGCGGACCTATAAAGGAACCCTCTCCGATTTCAGTCTCTCCGCGAAGAACGGTTCCCGGACGAATGACCGTGTCACAACCGATTTTCACACTTGCGTCAATCCATGTCGAATCAGGGTCAACAATCTGAACGCCCTCCAGCATCAGCTTTCTACAGACTCTCATATTCAGAATCTTTCCCGCTTGCTGCAATTCCACGCGGTCATTCACACCGCGAATCTCATCAAAGTCCGTGACATATTCACCAACACTGTATCCCTCATTTATCAGCGTTTCAACGGTATCCGTAAGATAATATTGCTCATTTTTCTTATGTGCCGCCAGTTTTCCCAAGGCGGATAATAAAAGCGGGGTTTTGAAAAAATAAAAAGATGAATTGACATCCTTTATCTTTTTTTCCTCCGTGCTCGCATCATCCTCCTCTACGATTTTTCGAATTCTACCGGCAGCGTCACGGACAATTCGTCCATATCCGGAAGGATGTGGGGTTGAGGCCGTTACCAAAAGTGCATCACGATTTTCTTCCTCGAAGCAACGAAGTGCCGCAGATAGCGTATCTGCCGTAATCATGGGCGCATCACCCGGAAGAACTACCGTCACGCCGCTTCTGCTTTCTAAAAAGGGCGCAACCTGCATGACCGCATGGCCTGTTCCCAGTTGCTGCTCCTGCAACACAAACGCCACATTCTCTCCCAAAACAGCACGCACCTCTTCTTGCTTATATCCTACTATATAGAGCTGTTCTTTTGCCCCTATTTCTCCCAATACATCAGCAATCCAACTGATAAGAGGCTTTCCGGCAGCCCTGTGAACTACCTTAGAATGCTTAGAATGCATTCTTTTTCCTTCACCCGCAGCCATAACAACAGCACAAAGTTCCATATTTTTCGTTCTCCCTTACCGTTTCGTTTTCTATCTGACAACCGCTCTCAAAGCGAACGCAAAAAACGCCGGAAATCTGTTTTTGACCCCCGTTATTTTCATTTTTATTATAGCATAGGGAAAGGCATGATACACAGCGTCACACAAAAAATACATTTTCAAAAAAAAGAAGGCAGATGCTTGAAGCACTCTCCAAGACATACACCTTGGGAGATACTTTTCTTTTTTCTGCCCTCTTTTTGCAATTTTCGAAAAGCTACCAGCCCTACGCTTGCGCCAACGTCTGGTCTCCAAGCTTAATCCATCCTTTTTTTCGCATGATTTCCGATGTAAGAAGCGCAATCACCGCGGGAATCAGAAAGTGAAGAACCGCAATTTTCAGAAGAACGATTCCGGGAGACGCACCGGGTATCCCGTCTACATTCGCCGTCATATCGCTCCATGTCATAATTTGTCCAACAAAGCCGCAGCTCCCCATTCCCGCACCTTGGGGATTATTGGTCATTTGAAACACCGTCGTCGAAAGAGCGCCACCCACCGCAGATGCTAAAGCGGCAGGGATAATAACAAGTGGATTTTTCATAACATTGGGAAATTGAATTTTCGAGGTGCCTACGCCTTGTGCCAACAATCCATTTAGCTTATTTTCTCTAAAGGATGCCACCGCAAATCCAATCATTTGTCCGCAGCAGCCTGCGGTAGCGGCACCGGCGGCGATACCGGAAAGCCCTAGCATCATGCAAAGTGCCGCGGAGGATATCGGTGCGGTAAGCGAAATCCCTACCAATAGTGCAACCGCAATGCCCATCGGAAGAGGGTAAAGTGTCGTTGCCGACATCACCACAGAACCAAGCCAGGTCATGAATTCAGAAATCGGAGGACCGACAAAAACAGCCACAATCGTACCGGTAATCACGGACGCAAATGGTACGGCGATAAT
>JGI994J12354_10005635_pt1 | contig 10720 bp, 14 predicted proteins | sample IntmicLarv3ML3BL_FD_12354 | JGI IMG/M metagenome (IMG submission 12354)
GCAGGCGCAGAGCTGCTTACAGGGGGCGCAGGAGCCGCAGACGAAGAACTCTCCACCACAGGGGTCACAGGCTGGGCGTTGACGGTTACTACAACTGTTTTTGAAATATCACCCGCAGTAACGATAATCCCGACTTCACCGGCAGACACAGCAGTCACTAAACCGTTTTTATCAACAGTAGCAACCTCGTCGTCCATGCTTTCAAATACCACCTCGGCATTTTCAGGCTCTACCGCTGTCAAAACCTCAAAGGTTTCTCCAATTTCAAGCGTAGTTTCCGCAGCAGCGAGCATGATAACGGGGTCAGGGGTTTCCTCGACAACCTCGACGACAATCAGCGCAACAGTAGCAACAACCTCACCGGCAGTTACGGTCACTTCGGTTTCGCCCTCTGCAACAGCGGTTACGCAGCCGTCCTCGTCCACGGTAGCAATCTCGCTGTCACCAGACGCAAAGGTCACTTCGGTATCTTCGGGGGTAACTTCATACACAATGGCAACGGTGTCGCCCACGGTCATTTCAATAGCCTCTGTATCAACGGTCAGTGTGACCTCTACAACGGGTTCAGCTTTATCGCAGCCGGAAATCATACCGACGACCATAGCCAAAGCCAAAACAAGGCTCAATACTTTTAATTTTTTCATAATCTCAAATCTCCTTTTCTCTGTTAAATAATAGTGTTTGTTAAAAATGGTATTCGTCCGTCGCTCGTTATTCGCTATCTCTGAAAAACTCACTGACGATAACGACAATCAGTATCAGCGGAAGCAACAATACAAATATCGACAGCATGGCGCGGAAATCGAAGTTAAAGAACTTCAACCCGACCAGCACAGAAGCGGCTACTGGTATCAAATAAATAATATCACGAAACCACAGCGACTTATCCCATAGCTTGTTGAACAGCTTCACAATTTTTCTCCTTTCTAAAGACTCACTTGCTCTTTGCTATGTTCTTATTATACCATATAATTGCAAAAAAACGCAAGTGCAATAATGTAATATTGTATATTTATTTTCGCATTGTGCCAAACGCGTGACCGATAATGTGCAATAACACGATAAAAAGGGCGTAAGGCTGATGAGGCAAACCTACCTCACCAACGCCCCTGCCGCAAGCTCGTCCAGTGGCACACCGAGGCAATCAGCAATACACATCATCTGATACGCACTAATTGCAGCATACCCCGAACGGAACCGTGAGAACGCAGAAGGAGAAATCCCCACCTTGTCGGCAAGCTCTTGCCACTGTAAGTCACTATCCTTTATGCGGTCTATGTTCCTCATAATGTTCATGGTCGTCCTGTACTTAGCAACCGAGCTTTCTACCGATTTATACACCCCCACGACGAAACCCCCTCTCGAATATATTCTAAGGCGCACCGTGTACGCCCGTACTTTCCTATTGTGTTGTTTAATAAAATTTATTGCCACAAAGAATAAAACTTAATGACACAAGATTTACTTTCCGCTTCTACGACCACCGCCTACAATGTAGGGCTTACATGGTCTCCGCAGGCGTAAGTTCGGGTCACAACTACCCTACTATCAAAAAGCAATCATACTGCAAGCAACATTTCACGCCCCTTGTTCAATATGTTCTTAGCTGCATTTTCATCTCGGTCATGGGTAGCGCCACAATCAGGGCATTCCCACTTACGAACACGAAGGTTTTTGACATCTGCGTTTTTGAAGCCACAATCAGAACATGTTTGGCTGCTTGGGTAAAAGGTCGGCACTTTAACAAGTGTCCGGCCAGACCAATATGCCTTGTACTCCAATTGCCGGATGAACTCACCCCACGCAGCATCTCCAATAGCCTTAGAAAGCTTACGATTACGCTTCATACCCTCAATGTTGAGCTTTTCGACTACGATGACTTGATTCTCGCCAACGAGCTTCCTGCTTAACTGGTGATGGTGCGTATTACGCCTGTTCCTAATGCGTTCGTGGAGCTTGGCTATCTTTAGTCTCTGCTTCTCGTAGTTAATAGAACCCTTCACTTTACGGCTCAACCCACGCCGCTCGCGAGCGAGCTTTTTAAGGGAAGCCGCCAAATACTTAGGGTTCTCATAGTGCAGACCGTTGCTGTCAGTAGCGAAGTCCTTAATACCGACATCAAGGCCAATCTGAGCATCGACCGCAGGTATCGGTTCTACCTCGACCTTACAGCAAACGGAGATGAAGTATCTCCCGCTGGCAGTACGAGATACGGTCGCTTCGACAGGTTCACCTTTAATACCGAGGCCACTGCGATTGCGATAGCGAACACGTCCAATCTTTGGGATTTTGATACATTCATCATCTACATAGATTACGCCATCAGTGGTAAAGCTTTGCTCATGGTTCTTCTTGCTCTTGAATTTGGGATAGCCCGGCTTCTCGCCTTGTTTTACACGACGAAAGAAATCGTCTCGGGCCTCGTACAAATCCTTGATAGCGAAGCGCAGTGCTGTGATGTCATAAATCTTGAGCCAAGGCTTGTACTCCTTCATTCGCGTGAGTGTCGTGAAGCAGTCAAACATGGAAATCCTCTCGCCTCGGCGTTTGTAAGCCTTAGTAGTCCGCTCAAGGAAGTGATTCCACACAAACCGGCGAGCAGCGAAAGTGCCTTCAATTTTCTTCGTTTGCTCCAAAGTCGGAACCACACGGTATTTGTACGCCTTGTAGGTCTGCATGGACACGCACCTCCTTTGTGTCAATTTTTATTATTCTGCGTCATTAACTATTATCTTCTAACATATTGACATTTTTGCAACTTCAAACTATCATTGCCTCATAAGAAGCTGCAAACGAGGTGGAATAATGGTTAAATGCGATTTAGAAGGCTTTGGAAAACGCCTAAAGGAAGTGCGCGGCAAGAACGCCACAAGCCAGCTTGAACTAAGCACAGGGACCAATATTATCCCGTCCTATATCTCAAGGTGGGAAAACGGCAAGGTATACCCGTCACTCGAACTCTTTGCCGAGCTTTGCACTGCTCTTAACTGCACCCCGAACGACCTGTTAGGCGTTTCCACCGACCTCGAACCCTATAATACTTTCATGCACGAATGGAAGAACACCAGCGACATCTACACGATTGCTGAGTTGAGCCGCGACCTTCCCCCGGAGTCCCGAAGGCACATCATTGACACCATCAAACGAGAACTCGTCTGGAACGCCCACAAGAAGGCCAGCAATCCGCTCTAAACCAAAATCACCCCTACCGTCTGTCTACTTAAAGGCGTTCGCACCCTTTAATGCAAGGGCTGCGTTCGCCTTGTTTTCGTTCTTAACCCTTGCCGACGAATTGAGCTTGTAGCCCGAAGTGTCGTCCTCGACGACTGGCTCTGGCGCTGGTTCTGGTGCTGCCACCGGCATTGGTTGCTGGCTCACAACCCCCGTGCCATAGGGCTGCTGGTATTGCGGGGCATACATGGGCTGTTGAACATACCCCGGCTGCATTGGCACTTGCATTTGCACCGGCATCTGCATTTGTGGCTGCGGCTGTGATTGCTGTAGAGCGGCCACAAGGGAAGCACTAAGCCCCCCAAGAGCCTCTACCATACACTTAGACACAACACTCTGCACAAAGCCCTCTAAGCCCCCCAAGGCGTTCTTCACGGCAGCGTCTACCGATTGCCTTACAATATCCTCAATGCTTTCAAACAACACTGCGGGGTCGCCGCCCTGCCTTGCTGCTTCTATCTCTCCAACAATGTAGTCGGTCTTGCTCTTAGAGGCGTTCATCAGCCCCTCGTATAAGTCAACATGCTCTTGTTTCCTGAAATCAAAGGACAGGTTAATACGAGGACGAGAACGCCTGTCCTTGGCCCCTTTTACTTGTATTGTCCTCACACTCCCCTCTTAGAACAATGCCGTGACCGGCGCTATTCGCCGTCGGAAAGCTCAAGTATAGCCAAGTATTCATATCCCGCAGCATTAGCGCGTATGTCGGTGTGGAATATCGCCTTGGGGTTAACCGTCGTTAGCCACTTGCGGAACATCTCAGAGCCGCCACCAACGAACACCGGCGTACTAACCTTGAAGTCAACGCCCCGCTCTGAAAGCTCACGCACAATTTGAGTGGCGTACTCCTCGGCCATTCTCGTAATGACCGACTTGACCTCATCAGGCAAGTCGTCGTCTATGCCGCGAAGGTAGTTCTCAATGTATATCGGCATAAGCTCAATATCTGACTTGCTGGCAAGCTCCTGTGCAACCTTGTTGCAGAAGTTTACCGTACCGCGCCGGTCGAGTGATTGCGTGAACTCAGTATCGGGAATGCCGTTCACCAGCAGTACGACATCAGTGGTATAACCGCCGATGTCAATAACGAACGCCCGTGTAACATCACTGAGTTTATCAAGCATTTGCACAACCGCCGAGAAGCACTGGACATTTATCGACACAGTAGATATTTTTACATCATACGAGATGTCCTTGTAGATAAACTGCACCGTCTTTTTCTTTCGGTAGTATCTCGCAAGCTTGTCGCCGTACTTCTCCTTGTGGCCCGGCGGCAGTCCAACCGCCAGATAAATGTTATCTTTAATCTCGCGGGAGTCGTTCATCTTGTGGGCCTCGCGTAGCTCCTTGGCGATTGCGAACAAGGTGAGGATGTACACATCGTCGTCCTCTGTTTTGTCTGTGCGCACAGCCAACCTGCGCTCTGTGATTGAATAGTAACTGCCGTCATAGAACAGCGTGTCTACCATGATGGGCGGTCGGTGCGGCCCGTGCTTGACAAGCCCTGTGTCGAAATCGAACAGCGGTGTTTTTNCCCGCCTGTTCCCGATGTCGGTCGCCACAACCTGCAATTCCGCTGGGTAGCTGACAAGCCCCTTGTCCGTCACCGAAAAAACCTGATTATGTTCTGCCATGAAAAATACCTCCTATGTTTGTTGTCGTTTACGTGTTGTTTGTAGTATACACGACAATTGCGTATTTGTCAATTGGCAATTTGCAATTTTGTATATTTTAGCGCATTTGTCGGTTCTGGTTGTCCTTGTCTGTGTATTGTTGTTATTGCCGTATATGTTATTTCCACCAAAAAAAACAAAAAAGGCTCCCCCGAAGGAGAGCCTTTTTTTATTTAACGCTTTTTGCGTGAACACAGCAGGTCCACAGCACTTCTATAATTCGACTCGAACACATCCCCTACAAGCTCAGCTCCAATGTCGAGTTTATGGCGAGCCAGCAGGTAATCGTCAATTCCCTTGACCGAACGGTCAAACGACACCATCTTCACCTTCAACCCAACCTCGCGAACGAGCTTGGCGCTTTGGGCGACGCTTTTCATAACGGTCTTTGATGAATCCCATATGTCGTTGTCGAAAACGAAGGACACAGTTTCGCAGCCCTTGTCCTTGAGCAGCTTCAAAGCTCCTTCGAGTCCCCTGCGGTTAGACACCCCTGCGAGAGAGATGTACGGCTTACCGTCAAGCGACAGTGAGTGTGCAATATCAGCCTTCAACAGCCCTTCTGTGAAATACACCATCTTAGGCACATTGTTAGGGTCTACGCCTACATGGTGAGGCGTACACGTCGCAGCCTTCGAGCATTCGGTTCTGCCTTTGTTGGGGAAGCCCGACGTAAACGCAAGGTACTTTGGCCCATTCCTTGTCATAATCTGCATTGAACCTATTCGTCCGTACAGGTCACGGCATGGTACAAGCAAGCCTGCACAGTCCGTGTTGACAAACCTCTTGCCCTTATAAGTGTAGAAGCCGCCTACTCCCTTAGAGTACGCTTCGAGGTGTCGTGGAAGCTCAATCACCGAACCCCGCTCTATGGATTTATAACCATAAGCAAGCACGGCATCAGCGGTCAAGCCTCTGTCGATTACACCTCTTTCACTGTCCGGCCTGCGAAGGTCAATCTTATTAACCTCAAGCACACTAAGGACATACCTGTACAGCAGGTCCTTAACCTCAATCGGCACATCCTCACGACTCAAAGCATTGTCGGAAGATGTCACTTTAGCATATGTCCTTTGAGGCACAACACCAGTGTTATTCTCCCAACGACCATAAAGCTCGCGTGTCGCCGCTTTGCGGTCGCCGCCACAGCACAATGTCGCGTAGAGGTCGAGCATACCGCCGCCCTCGCCGCACTTCCAACAGTTATAAGTGTCAGTCACAGTGTTGAGTGAGAAGTTAAGCGTCTTATCGGGGCAGTTCTGGTTCGGACAATTTAACATTATCTCTTCACCGACTACCTTAACCTTACCGCCCAATATCCCGCACTGTCCGGCAACCCATTCGATGCCGAAGGGGAAGCCACGCTTTTCGGAAAACTTATAATCATTCCTTGACATCACTTCCACCCCCTTCCGAAGAATCAGCACCAACATCCTTCAGTTCATTGAGGATGATGGTAAAGGGGTCACTACGAACTATTCTTGCCCTCTGTGTTCTGAGAAGTCTCCTTGCCACCGCAGGGTGACAAGGCTCCAGAAATGTGTTATCGGCGTTCAAAACAATTGTTTTCATTAGAATCTCTCCAATCTCGCACCTAAGTGCGGTAATTTTAATTAGCTATATGCTCTCCCAAATCTCGACAGGTACGCCCTTGGCGACCAGACAATCGGTGATTAGCTGCATCACGGTCTGCCAGCAGCCACCGTCCGAGGTGCATCCCATCAGATAAGGAATACGGATAGTTACACGGCGAAAGGCGGCAGCAATTTGCTTGAAGCCTCCTTCAATGGCAGCATAGTCCGTATAGCACTTACCTTCGCTTACGCCTTGTCCAAAGGTTTCTTGTCCAAACAGGTTCAAAATAACGAAGCCTGCCTCATCAAGACAAGAAGCCCCCTGAATATCACCGAGCAAATCATGCTTGTCGTTTGCAGCATCACACTTTTCCTTGTACACATCAAATACGCCGGGAAACTCCCTCTTTATCCGAAGGCTCAAGCCGGAAACCATATCGCCTTGACAATTCACTTGATTACACACAACGACATAACCGTCACCACCCTTATACGGGCTTAGAATGTCGCCATAGATGTACATAACGCCGTCTGTATATTTTTTCATAATTCAAATACCCCTCTCATAGAAAGCCGCAAGTCCCGCCATAACCGGCAGGACTCGCGATATTCTCTTTTTCTCTTAGTCTAAGCTCGCACCTGCCAGCTTTTCTTCCCACTCTGGAAGCAGAGCGGTTGCTGCCTTCACCTCGGCCTCTGTGCCACTCTCAACGAGAGATTGCAGGAACGCCAAGAAGTGTTCGGGCTTGGTCGCAAGGCTCACAGCGAAACCAAAGGTATTCCCCTTGAGCGTCTTGCTTTCAGTAGTTTCGATTACTACCGCAAGTGGGTCATACTCCGGCTCAGTGCTTTCGGGTGCTTCATCGGCTACAGGAGTAGCTTCAGGGGCAGCCTCGGAAGCCTCGGAAGCCTCGGTTTCAGAAACAGGCTGAGAAGAGCTTTCACCCTCTGGCTCGCTATCCTTCTTGTCAGCTTTCTTCGCACCCTTAGCTTTCGCAGCAGGAGCTTTCTTCTCCTTGACCTCTGGTGCAGCCGGATATTTCGCAAGCAGCACTGTAGCGGCAACCTGCTCGTCCTCTGTGCCATTCTCAATCAAGAAGGAGAGAAGATTGCGGATGCCGGTTACGCCGTGAATCGCCCCAAGAACCTTCGCAAAGGTACAGCCAGCGTACTCAGCGTCGGATGTGACAACTGTAGATAGCGCAGCGTACTCAGCGTTGATGGCCTTTTCGGGCGAGTTGCCCTCCGCAGAAGAACCCTCTGCGATAGGTGCGATACCGCCATTCTCGACAGCAGTATCTTCCTTTGATTCCTCAGAACCAAACCCAAGACCAATACCGGCATTCAAGAGCGCCCTGCCAATGGCAGCGGTTTCGGCCTGTTCAGTAAACGCATAGCCGTAACGCAGGTCAGAAGCGTTAAACAAGCGCCGTGCATGTGCGATACCGATTGGGAGCAGGTCATCAAAGTTGGCAAACACCTCCGCTTTCACAACCGTGTAACGCTCGGTTGATTCAACGATTGTCGGAAGGTAATAGCCGTTCGGGTACATGAAGTTGAACTCTGCTTTGCGACCGGCAATAGAGTAGACCTTTTCGACCCTCTCGTTACCGTAAGCGTCAACCGATGTTTTTTCATAAACATACGGTGTGCGGTCGAACTCAAAAATCTGCCATCCGTTCGGTGTCCTCATTGCATTGGTTACTGTCATTTGCATTTTAGTCATCCCTTTCAATATTGTTTGTAGATAAATAAAAAAGCAGTACGCTCAAAATGAACGCACTGCCCCTATTTACCTTGACTTAACATCTATCTGCTTGGGTATTTCCCAAAATCAGATAAATTAATTACAAGGCTATTATACACATTTACGACTACTTTGTCAAGAGAAAAGACACCCCCGAAGGAGTGTCTTTTGTATTCTCTACTACGCTGCCGCCCTCCTATCTCAGAAGAGATACCGCCTTTGTACCGATGTCAGGCCATCTGCATCTGTTATTGAGGCCACCTGTCCAGTCCCTTTCATGCTCCATTCGTTTTCCGCTATTTGTCATAGTCCCCACTGAAGAGGAACTTCCCGCTCTGATATTGGTCTGCTAAGAAAGCCGCCCACTCAGATTGGATTTTAAGCGCCATGCCCTTTAGAAGCTCAGCGTTAGCGCCCACGACGATGAATGTCTCTGAGTTTGCATACTCAGGAACAATCAACCCGCGCTCATTGGTATTGCCCGGGCCACTCTGCGCAGACAGAGTGCAGTAAGCCTTCTCACCGGCAGTAATCGACACGGAACGGCTCTGAGCCTTCCCGTCTGTACGAATACCCTTTGCCTTGGCGACCTCCTCGTTGTTCCCTCCAAGCTGCTCCCACACGGGCTTAATACGCTTGGAGCTGCCGGAGGAGTTTGCGAAGTCCTCCTTAGACTTCGTGAGCAAAGCATCAATACGCCCCGTAAGAATGTCGTTGGCAAGAATAAGCGCCTTGTCTATGTCGATATAATACGACACTGTTTTCATAGCTTTACCTGTGGTCGCATTCCACGCCACGAAGTCCACCAGCAGCTTGTCGATTTCAAAAGCATTCGCCTTGAACTTGCAAAACGACGACTTGCCTTGAATCTCATAGAAGTCACGCTGCAAGCGCCCTTCCCCTGCCTTGGTATCACTCGTCTTTGCAGCGTTCGCCTTGAGCAAGTTTGCCATGCGGACAAACCTGCGGTCCACCTCAGCCAACAAAGACTGATTGGCAGCAGCAATCTCCTGCTTAATAAGCTCGCGAACCTTGTTTTCATCCATGATAATCACTCCTTAATCAATTGTCCCGATTTCAGCGCCGAAGTCCTTACCGGCATCGGTAAAGTCAGGGTCGCCCTTTTTCTTCTGATACTGCCACGCTGCCGTGATAAGAGAGTACAAAGACATCTTCTCCCCTGTAGCACAACCTATCGAGAGCAGCGAACGCTTTGCGACCTCAACCTCCCAAATGATGTTCCCCTTTACAATGCGGTACACCTTCCCCTTGCGAACGGTAAACACCATACGAAAGATAAAGAAGGCTCGCATTGGATTCCTGATGAAAAAGAAAAAGAGGATAATACCACCAACCAAGTTGATGAGGTTTATACTCATCCAAGTCCAAGAAATAAAACGCAAAAACAAATAAAACATCTCCTTTCAATTAAAAAAATTAGCAGGCCCATGACGAGCCTGCTTTCAAACTAATGCTAATTCTCGAAATATGGGATTTCCTTTTCCTCAAGGTAGTTAACAAAAACGCCCTCAAGAATTTCCATCCCCGTTGAATCGTCCGGCAGCTTCTCGGCAAAGGCGGTCAAAACATCCCACATGTCATCCTCGTCAAGCTCCACATGGTACTGGTCGCACAACTCAAGGATGTCGTCCTCACTGTAGAAGGTAAGGCCGAAAGCGTTTGTAGATGTAGCTCCAAAGCCATTCTCATTAAGAAGGTCAACTGCTGCTGCGATATTGCCGGAATCTGCGAGTCTAATAATTTTTTCCATCATGATAACTACCTCTTTCAATATTGTTTGTAGATAAATAAAAAAGCAGCGCATTCAAAAGAACGCACTGCTCCTATTTACCTTGACTTAACATCTATCCGTTGGGCATTTCCCAAATCAGATAAATTAATTACAAGGCTATTATACACTTATACGGCTACTTTGTCAAGAAGAAAGCGCCATCTCGAAGGAAGGCTTTCGGCCAACACCTTGCCGAGACATAGAAAAGCCCGCCCTCTTGATGTTGAAGGCGGGAGAAAAGAGAACAACTGCCACCAGTCACGCACGAAACCGATGGGCTTGATTTTATTGTACACCTTTACGGCAACTATGTCAAGGGGAAGAGATGAAGGGCTAAGGCTGATGAAGTGATGTGGGATTGCAACTCCACCTTCCTACGGCAACCGCACAGCCACAAAATACCCATTTCTGTGCTGTCTCAGCTCGTAATCATTTCCAGCACAATCCTGAATCAATTCTGCATCTGTGGGTTCATAGAAACCTCGGCTTTCGAATTTCACAATACTCACTTCTCCAAAATACTGAGTGAGTATTGCCTCGTTTCCGTTGTATCTGCTCATAGAAGATACCTCCAAAAAACTTAAACTTCCTCAACATTTTGACAACTCCCCATGTCTAAAGACAGGGGATTCTTGGTTCAACGACTGTTGCCTTCATCCATGAGAGGTCTTACATAGTCTCCCCAAGCGTTAAGTTTCCGTAT
>JGI994J12354_10005636_pt1 | contig 10720 bp, 10 predicted proteins | sample IntmicLarv3ML3BL_FD_12354 | JGI IMG/M metagenome (IMG submission 12354)
CGGAATGTTGACGGCATTGTTCGACGGTTCTGTTGTTGTAACTGCAACTGCAAATGACGGTTCCGGAGTGACGGGAACGTTGACGATAGAGATCAGCAACCAGATCATCCCGGTCGCTGAGATAACCGTGTCCGGGACCGGCGGTGCATATGTGATATCGACACAAGGAGGAAAACTCCAGATCGTCGCAGAGATATCGCCGTCAAACGCAACTAACAAGGACGTTACGTGGTATGTATCTGATGAGTCTGTAGCAATCATCACTTCTGACGGGTTGTTGACAGCAGTATCCAACGGCACTGTTATCGTAAAAGCAACTGCTGCGGACGGTTCCGAGGTGTACGGAGAGATGGAAGTTACGATAGATGACGGTCTTATCATAATCACTGAAATTGTCGTATCAGGGACAGATGCATCCGCCATAACGACATATGGCGGAACGTTGCAGATGCTTGCAGAAATATTACCGTCAAATGCGACCGATGATACTGTCGTATGGTCAGTATCTGATGATGCGGTTGCAACCATAAATGCTGACGGGTTGTTGACAGCAGTATCCAACGGCACTGTTATCGTCAAGGCAACTGCAGCCGACGGTTCGGGTGTGTTCGGAACGAAAGAGATAACGATCACCGAGCAGACCGTTCCGGCAGATGATGGTGATGATGACGGCAACGATGACGATGGTAATGGTAACGGCAGCAATGACAGTGATGATGACAATTCGGTCATGATCATTGCCACTGTTGCAGTCGTTGCTATTGCTGCAGCAGGCGGAGCAGCATTCTTCTTCATCAGGAGAAGATGATCTGAACGAAAAACAAAAACAAAAAAAAACAAGGTCTGTTCGATCCTTACGTTTCCAGGGAGATATAGGGATCGGACAGGCCTTTGAATTTTCATTCATTTTTAATTCATTCTGATATTGCTGAATGTATATGTTCAAGTGATATGCTCAAACGAATGTTCGAAAAATATGTTCAAGCAATGTGTCTAAAGGTGTGTTCAAGAGATATGTTCAAGCGATATGTCCAAATCCCTTGAGGCGTATTCGCAACAAGATGTACATCGAAGGCAGGAAGAGGGGCGCAGTATTGCTTTGCGCAATGTGGTTGATAGTTCCTGCGGTCGCGTTGCTTCTTCGGACAGAGTTCGACGCGTTCACAGTGATCACTGCCCTTTGCGGTGCGGTCTTCCACGTGTTCGGTGTTCTCGCATATTTAGGATTCTACGAGGGGTTCGCAGGTTTCAACACTGCTACCGATGAAGAACTAAGTCATTTCGATCTGAATAAGATGACAGTATTCATGGGTATATCGTTCTGCATTGCAGGGTGTGTGTTCTCTATTGTCACGATCTTTCTCAGAGAGTATTCCGGTGTGTTAACGACAATACTCGTCGGGATCGTTTTCATGTTGGTTGCTTTGATATCTGTTTCGATATACATGTCGGTCAGCAAGAGATTCAAAAAGGTTCAGTGATCAATAGTTCTGGTCAAAGGGTTCCGATCCAAGGTTCTCGGTTCGAAGCTGTTCAGTGGCCTTCCACATAGAGGACGTTATGGTCAGCACCCTTATTCTTTTATATCCTTCAGACCTTTTGCCGGAATATGAATGCAGCGTTACAATTCTTCGATTACGCGAAATGGTGGATATTCTCCAAGATCGGAAGGAAGGATCCTCTTGTGAATACGATGATCATCCATTTCGCATGCAATCTCAGATGCAAACACTGCAGTGTCATGGCATCCGGAGATCCTCCTGCTTTGAAGATGAGTTATGATGAAATAGTCTCAGAAATGGAATCGAAGTACAAGGAAGGAGCAAAGATAATGTACTTCGAAGGCGGGGAAACTACCCTGTGGAAGGATGGCGACAAGAACCTTGGAGATCTTATCAAAAAGAGCAAGGAGATAGGTTATTTCAACACCGGATACACTACGAACGGAACTAACAGGGTATATACGAACTCAGACGTCATTTCAGTAAGCATCGACGGTCCCCGGGAGATACATGATGGAATAAGAGGAGAAGGTGTGTTCGATAAGCTCATGAACACTCTTGAAGAACTTGAATTTGATGGTTCTGTATTTGCGAACATGGTCATTCAGAAGGATAATCTGGCACATATTGAAGATACTGTAAAATTAATACACGAGAACCCGAAGATCAAAGGCGGTATGTTCAATTTCATAACACCTCCGCCGCATGAGATATCCTTGACTCAGGAAGAGAAGAAGGAAGCTGTCGGCCTGTTGTTGGATTTGAAAGAAAGAGGATATCCGATACTGAATTCAAAGAAGGGTCTGAAGTTACTTGCTGAGGAAGATTGGACAGAGAAGTGTCCGTATTTCATGACCTCTTTCACCGTCGCCGGAGGGTATCATTTCAACGGCTGTCCTATGCAAGGTACGGACGCATGCAAGAAATGCGGTTTCGCTGCGCCTCGTGAATATTATCTGGTGACGAAAGGCGATCCGTTGACAATAATGGAATTGTCTGCGTTGTTCGCAATGTCCAAGTGATCGATAAGAAAAGAAGAGTGAAACGGTTTGAATGTTTTCCGTGTTCTCAGAACAGCGGATACGACCAGTACACCAACACTATCTGAGCAACAATGAACAGCAATTCTGTCATCAACGCTATCAGAAACGTCATCGGTGCGGCCATGAACTCCCAGTACTTTCCTTTCACGGTTACTAGCTGCCAGGTCTTCGCTGCTATGAGCAGCGTTATCAGTAACAAGGCGTAAACAAGATCGAAGTACAGCATTGCAAACACTGCTATGTATCCTATGATCAAAACGAATTTGATCACTTTCGGCATTCCGTCGATGCCTACGACAACAGACACACTTTTTTCGTTCGTTGCGATGTGTGCCGCTTGTCCTGACATTGAATCGACGATCCTCATCAATCCCACGAATATTCCGATTATCAGTGCGAACAGGAATATCTCCAGATCCCAAACGTATAGCGACAAGACGTAGTAAGAACCGAAGACCATCAGGAAGAATGATATTCCGACTGACAGTTCACCGAGTCCTCTTGCTCCCAGGTTCACGGGCGGTGCAGTGTAGAAATACGCTATCAGCACACCAATTCCACCGAGCACGACCGCCGCCCATCCGCCGTACAGAAGTATCGGTATCGAACAAACGGCTGCGATGATCACCAGAACGGCCATGATGGCCTTTGCTTGTTCTCTCGTGACCATTCCATTGTTCACCGGATTCCCGTCCCAGTATATCTTCTTCATGAACGACGATACTTCAACGCCGTCGAACATACTCTTCCCCGTTTCGAAACGAAGATCGTCAACTCCTGAGAGATGATCAAAGTAATCATTGGAGAAGTTGACGAACAACGCCAGGATGAGAACAACAAAAGGTACCAGGAACGTTATATGCAAAGGAATATCAAATCTTGCGAATGCGTATACGGTACCGCATACGGATGCAAGGAAGAACGGTAACGTATAGCTGAACCGGAATATCAGGTTCAGCTTCCTTAACGGGGATATATCAGACATTGTCCCGAAATGAAAGGAATAATATTTTAGACATTCGGCGTATCACGTGTCATGGAATTCAATGACATCACGATAATGGGGCTGAAAGGTATGTCTTACAGTGATGTCGCTGATCTGTTGAGTGTGAAAGACTTTGCCGTCATGAGTTCTTCACGTGTGCTCGGATGTCCGCATATTGAAAGTGCTGCGATGCACGCTTCGCGTTCGTTCGTGAACGGAACGAACCGTTCCAAGACGTTTGTTACCGAGTTCCTGTTGTACATGGCAGGCGAAAGACAAATATCCAAAGCATTGTCGAAGATGACGCCGAAAGACGGTGACGATATGGTCGCCGTTGTTTTCAATAACGTTTCCGACCTTTCGCAATTCGACGGGTACCGTGACGATACGTTGATCGAAGCAACTGAAGAGAAAGCAAAACTTCTCGGATGGAACGGAACGGAAAGGATATCATACGAAGACCTTGCATTGGAAATGGTGGCCTTCGCAGATATTTTGAAAGTTTGAAAAGTAATTTAAAAGGTTTACGAAAATGTTCTCAGTTCTTAGGTGCGAACTTGAATCCGTAGTGGATTATTCCGGCGGCGCTGTCTTCGCTGATCTTACGGAACACTGCGCGTACTTCCATTCCTATCTCGATGTTATTCAAGTCGATATCAACTAACTGGCTGGTCACTTTCACGCCGTCCTTCGTTTCAACGATCGCCACAGCATACGGTTTCAGCGTACTGTTCTCAGCAGGAGCCTCGTGTATCACCGAGTATGAGAAGATCTTACCTTCTTTGCTCAGTTTGTACTCTTCCATCTTTCCCATGCTCGCTCTTCTGCATTTCGGGCATATCGAACGTTTAGGGAAGAATATCTTCCCGCAGCATCCGCACTTGCTTCCCTTGAGATTGTATCTTCCCGGGATCTCGCGCCATTCCCTTGCTACGGATGCCATCAGATCGCCTCCAGTATGCTTACGACCGCAGCGGAACCGGTTCCTCCGGTGTTCTGCGCTAAACCATATTTTGCATTCTCGACCTGCCTCTTTCCGGCGGTTCCCCTCATCTGTTCGGTTATCTCAACGATCTGAGCTACACCGGTCGCTCCTATGGGATGGCCGCGTGCTTTCAATCCGCCGGATGAGTTGATAACGATCTTTCCGCCGAATGTTGCGTCTCCGTTCATTACCGCCTTTCCTGCTTCTCCGCGCTTGAAGAATCCCAGGTCTTGGAGAGCAAGGATCTCAGATATGGTGTAAGAATCATGTACCTCTGCGACTGCGATATCGTTAGCTGTTATCCCTGCCATCGTGTACGCTTTCTGTGCTGCTACGGCAGTGGCATTGAATGTTGTTATATCATCCCTGTGGAAAAGTGCCAGCGTATCACTGGCTTGAGCAGATGAAGCGATCTTCACAGGGTTCTCAACGTAATCTTTAGCCTTATCCAAAGGACACAGGACGACCGCTGCTGCGCCATCAGAGATGGGCGCGCAGTCGAACATTCCCAACGGATCTGCGACGATGCCGGATCTCAATACCGTGTCCAACGTGATAGCTTTCCTGAACTGTGCGTTCGGGTTCAGAGCACCATGTGCGTGATTGTTGACAGAGACGGAAGCAATTTCCTCTCTGGTGACCAATCCGTCATGCATGCAGCGTCTTGCGATCATTGCGTGCAGTGAAGCGAAGGTAGCTCCCATTGATGACTCCCACTGGTGATCCGCTGAAGAATCGACGATCGAATTCGATGATTCGTCGTCAACATCGGTCATTTTCTCCGCTCCGCCGACAACAACGATGTCGTGAAGTCCGGAAGCGACCGCCATATAGCCTTGTCTGAACGCCATGCCGCCTGATGCACCACCTGCTTCTATCCTTGTCGCAGGGACATTTGAGGAGGCCATTCCTGAGTAATCGGCTATCAGCGCACCTATGTGGTGCTGACCTACGAAACGGCCCGCACTCATGTTTCCGACATACAGAGCATCAACTTCCGATCCTGAAAGGTTAGCATCGTTGACCGCTTTGAGACCGGCTTCGATACCGACGTCCCTGAAAGATGCACCCCAGAGTTCTCCGAATTTCGTTATTCCGATACCAATGATTGCAACGTCCCTCATCTTTACTCCCCCATTGTGATCTTTCCCTTGAATTTCGCATACGTGCCGTAATCAAGTTCTATCGTTCTTTCAATAAGGTTCGCTACCGTGGGTGCAGCGGACCTGTTGAATTTGCTTATGTTGTCTGTGACGGTGATATCAAATGCATCACTTCCCGCACCTGATCCGTAAGCTACCGCGAAGATCCTGTCCCCGGGTTTTGAAATATCCAATACTGAAGCCAATCCTATGGGAACGGCGCCGCTGTATGTGTTGCCGATGTGCGGCGTCAGTAATCCCTGCTCGATCTGTTCGGGCAGGAATCCCAATTCCTTTGCGATACGTGTCGGGAACTTCCCGTTAGGCTGGTGGAACACCGCATACGTGTAATCTTCAGGTTTTGTTCCCATAGCGTCAAACATCATCTTTGCTGCGGATGTGATATGCCTGAAATAAGCAGGTTCTCCTGTGAAACGTCCGCCGTGGCTTGGATACGGCTGAGATTCCCGTCTCCAGAAATCAGGTGTATCTGTGGTGAAACTTAACGTTCTGTTGATCTTCGCGATGATGTTCTCAGATCCTATGAGGTAAGCCGCTCCGCCTGCGGATGCGGAATATTCCAATGCATCTCCGGGAGCACCTTGTGATGTATCGGCTCCTATTGCTACGCCGTACTTCACCATGCCTGAACCCACGAGCCCCATGCATGCCTGTATTCCTGCTGTTCCGGCCTTACAAGCAAACTCGAGGTCAGCAGCGGTCATGTTGGGTGTTGCCTCTATAGCTTCAGCGACAACTGTTCCTGACGGTTTCACTGCATACGGATGTGATTCGGATCCGACGTACATGGCACCGATATCCTTCGGATCGACATCAACACGGGACATCATCGATCTTGCTGCCTCGGTTGCTATTGTTATCACGTCCTCATCCGGCGACGGCACTGACTTCTGATGGATCAAAAGTCCTTTTCCCATTGCTGTTCCGTCTACACCCCAGATCCTTCCGATCTCTTTCGGGGATATCCTATAGCGGGGAATATACGCCCCATAACTGACGATACCTACATCCATTCACATACCTTCTTTCATTTCGTTAAGTTTTTTGATAACATCTTCCGTGCTCAGCTCTGTCGATACCAACGGTATCTTTTCCAGTTTTGCTAATTTGACAGCAAGAGGGTCCACAGCGTCCGAGCGTATGTATACCACCATCGCCGGCGTTAAAGGATGAGCACGTATAGCGACCATCGGCGACCGGCCGTAATGCACATTCGTAAAGATGAGCGCACGTTCCGTGCTCCATCCGTATATCTTCAAGTAATCCGCAGAACTCAAAGAGACGATGGCTTTCAAAGAATCCACTATCGTGTACCCGTATATCTTCCTGGACGGAAGATGGTCGATGTTCAGATTCTTTCCTCCAAGCGCCTTAATGAACTTGTCGGAATCGATACCGTAAGGGAACTCTTCCATGGAAATTATGCAATCTTCCATTTCTGACGTATATTTAGAAGCGACCGGGGAACCGTTCGCTTTATCCAATGTTATCAGCGCGTCCACCATTTTTTTGATGAATGTTGCACCCGGAGATTTGCGTCTTCCGGATTCATAGTCGCTGATGACAGAATGGGAAACATCCATGGCAGATGCCAATTGATGTTGAGACATTGAGAACTCTTCTCTCCATTTCCTTATCGTACGGCCGGGATCCTCTGATAACGTGATATCTCCGGCGATCCTTTCCCTGAGCTCGTTGGGCATTACCCTTCTCAATATGAGGCTCGTATAAATATCTGTCGAAACATCTAATCGACAAATAACGTATAGGTTCCCGCAGCCAGATGTTTCCGGAAAGGCGATGACATTTCCTGCACTCCGTGCAACAGCTGACAAAGCATAATATAGACACGAAGAGAGTGACACACATGGCAGACGGTAAGCAGTGTTCTAAAGGATTAGCAGACAAATTATGCGGCGAAATGGGCGGGTTCATGCCCGGGACGCTGAAGACCATAAACGAACTCGACCCTGATTTCATGGACGTCATTGCAAAAATGGATGAGATGACGTTATCTGACGGTGCGATCGACAAGAAGACGAAAAGACTGATAGCGTTAGCCTGTGTGACGATAAGAGGGTGCGAAGGATGCGTATACGCTCAGGCGAAAGTTGCAAAGAACTTCGGTGCAACAAAGAAAGAGATACTTGAGGTCATAAAGATAACGGTACTGACAGGTGGTGTTCCATGCTGGTCCACCGCACGTAAAGGCATCTCCCAGCTGTTCGCAGAGTGGGAATAAGGTATATCGAACATCAAGTTTGAAATACTGAACGTTATACACTTGTCTGGTATGACAATGTCCGGGACAGTGCACACTCAGGAATTGAAAACGAAGAAAGGTAACGTTCAGATATACAGCATCAGTGAGTTCAAGAACAAGAAGATGCCGTATTCCGTTAAGGTTCTCCTGGAATCAATGGTCAGACAGAAGGATGGGTTCCTGATAACTGACGATGATGTCAAAAGAGTAGCATCCTGGTCTCCTAAAGGGAATTCCGATGCGGACGTGCCGTTCATACCTGCACGTGTTGTCCTTCAGGATTTCACAGGTGTACCTGCAGTTGCAGACCTGGCGTCAATGCGTACTGCAGTTGCAGCAATTGGGAAGGACCCGGAGATGATCAATCCTCTCGTTCCTGTGGATCTTGTCATAGACCATTCAGTGAACACTGACTTCGCCGGAACACCGGACTCGCAGAGGAAGAACGAGACGTTAGAATTCCAAAGGAACGTTGAAAGATATTCGCTGCTCAAATGGGCTCAGTCAGCGTTCCGCAACTTCCGTGTCGTTCCTCCAGGAAACGGAATAATCCATCAGATCAATCTTGAATATCTTTCACCGCTTATCCACTGCAAAGAGTCTGACGGTAAACTCATAGCATACCCGGACTCATGTTTCGGGACAGATTCGCATACGACGCAGATCAACGGCCTCGGCGTAGTGGGGTGGGGAGTAGGCGGGATCGAAGCTGAAGCGGTGATGCTCGGCCAGCCTTACTACATGAGGCTGCCGGATGTGATTGGATTCAAGCTGACGAACTCGTTGAGACCGGGAATAACAGCAACAGACCTCGTCCTTACGGTAGTGGAGATGCTCAGGAAGAAAGGTGTCGTCGGTAAATTCGTAGAATTCTACGGAGACGGATACCGCAATCTTGACGTTCCGGACCGTGCAACGATCGCCAATATGGGTCCCGAATATGGAGCAACCATGGGATTCTGTCCGATCGACGAGAAGACCATTGATTACCTGAGGCTCACAGGCCGTAACGATGATGATATAGATCTCGTAGAAAAATACGCAAAGGCACAAGGACTTTGGTATACTTCTGATGCAGAATACACAGATATGTTAGAACTGGACCTCAGCACCGTTGTTCCCTCATTGGCGGGACACAAGAGGCCCCAGGATCGCATTCCGCTGAACGTAATGAAGGAAACATTCACAAAGAACGTGGAACCAAAGAACTCATTCAAGGACATGGCAGACGGTTTCGTCGCCATAGCGTCCATAACCTCATGCACGAATACATCGAATCCTCCGCTTCTCGTAACTGCTGCACTTCTCGCGAAGAACGCGGCCGAGAAAGGACTCGTATCCAAAGAGTACGTAAAAACGTCCTTTGCACCCGGATCCAAAGCGGCAGCGCAGTTCCTTAAGGATGCCGGTCTGATGCAATACTTAGAAAGACTGGGATTCTACATTGCAGGATACGGATGCATGACCTGCATCGGAAACTCCGGTCCGTTGAAAGAGAGCGCAATGGAAGCTGTTGGAAAAGGAATTACAGCAGCCGCGGTCGTTTCCGCCAACAGGAATTTCGAAGGCCGCGTATCACCGCATGTGAAAGCGAACTACTTAGCATCGCCTCCCTTGGTGGTCGCATTCGCGATCGCAGGGAACGTGAACAAAGATCTTGACAAAGAACCTCTGGGAACCGTCAATGGAAATGATGTCTTCCTGAAGGACATATGGCCGACCGAGGACGAAATAAACAAGATCGTTGAAAAATATGTCATTGCGAAGACCTTTAAAGAACAGTACAAGAACGTCTTCGAAGGTTCTGAACTATGGAATGAAATAACGATCAAAGGCAATGCATTATTCGATTGGGACAACGACTCGACGTACATCAAAAACCCGCCCTTTGTGAACTCTTTAAATGAAAGACCCAGAGTAAAGAACATCAAGAACGCATACGTGCTGGCACATCTTGGTGATTCTATTACGACAGACCACATTTCACCTGCAGGGGAGTTCTCTGAGAAGTCGGACGCAGGCAAATATCTTATCAAGTTAGGAGTAAAGAAAGAAGATTTCAACTCTTACGGATCGAGACGCGGAAACCATGAAGTGATGGTACGCGGAACCTTTGCTAATATTCGTTTAAAGAACAAGATCGCACCCGGAACAGAAGGAGGATATTCACGTTATATCCCTGACGGAAATGTTGATACCATCTTCGAAACATCTAAAAGATATATCAGCAAGAACGATCAAACGATCATCCTCGCCGGTAAGGAATACGGAACAGGAAGTTCAAGAGATTGGGCAGCGAAAGGTCCGTATCTCTTGGGTGTGAACGCGGTCATAGCAGAATCCTTCGAACGCATTCACCGCTCTAACCTCATAGGAATGGGGATCGTTCCGTTGCAGTTCATGGATGATCAGACCGCAGACTCGTTGGGATTGAACGGTTCGGAAACATTTAACATCGAACTGGAAACGATGAGACCGAAGGACATCATCAAAGTGATCGCGTACAAGGGTAAGGAAACGATAATATTCAACGTACAATCCCGCGTGGATGTTCCCGCTGAGCTGGAATATATCAAGAACGGCGGTATCATTCCTGCAGTGCTTAGATCAATGATCTCCAAGTCAAAGTGAATCACTGTATAACGGGTTCAAAAGATACCGTTTTCACAACGCACAATACAAACCCTTTTATCAATTGATTTATTCTCCCGCTATTGTGGGCCCGTGGGGTAGCTTGGTATCCTTGTGGCTTCGGGAGCCATTGACTCCGGTTCAAATC
>JGI994J12354_10005637_pt1 | contig 10719 bp, 10 predicted proteins | sample IntmicLarv3ML3BL_FD_12354 | JGI IMG/M metagenome (IMG submission 12354)
TAGATTTTCGCAACATCAACACAAGATTGTCTTGTTCCAACTGCGATGATACGGGAAGCACCGCGCATATTAGCACCGGCAACAGACATAAGACCAACAGGTCCGATACCAATAACCAAAACAGTATCACCGAACTGAACATCGGCAAGCTCAACGCCATGGAAGCCTGTAGGAACCATGTCAGAAAGCATACAAGCTTCAGCAGGATCAATGTTTGAAGGAAGAAGAGCAAGATTTCCATCAGGATCATTTACATGAAAATATTCGCCGAAAACGCCGTCCTTATGGTTGGAGAACTTCCAGCCTGCCAATATACCATTAGAGTGCATGGAAAAGCCTGCTTGTGCTTCCAAGGAGTTCCAGTCAGGAGTAATAGCAGGAACCAATACCTTGTCACCAGGTTTGAAATCCTTTACGAGAGAACCGACTTCAACGACTTCACCACACGCTTCATGTCCGAGTATTAAGTTCTTTCTGTCTCCGATAGCACCCAACCATACAGTGTGTACATCAGAAGTGCAGGGAGCCAGAGCGAGAGGGCGAACAATTGCGTCCATAGGGCCGCACGCGGGACGATCCTTCTCGATCCAACCGGTTTCGCCAATCTTGAGCATTGCAAAAGCTTTCATGATAAATTCCTCCGTTTATTATATTTTGTATAAGTTTTCACATACTACGACAGTGTAACATAGAAAGGGAATGGTTTGAAAAAAAGTAAAAATCAAATGAATAAAAAATTTGCATATGTTTTTGTGCAAAAAGGCGAATAAAAATAAAATGCAAGTATATTTCGAAAAAAAGCCTCACGATATTGAAAATCGCAAGGCTTTTTTAGTGAAACAAAAATCGTTTATCAGACAACAAGCTCGATTTTTTCGATAACGGGTGGCTTTGCAGAAAATGCTGCAATTTGAGGAACCAGCGTTGTAAAATGCTTGCTATTAGAGTGGATATCCAGAACCTCTTGCGATTCCCAGCATTCTATAATAAATACGTGATTCTTGTCGCCCATATCTGTAAAGGCATCATAAGAAATGCACCCTGCTTCTTTTTTTGTTTCTGCTACGAGTTCTTTAATAAGAACCAAGGCTTCGTCTGCTTTACCCTCTTGAAAGAAAAATTGTGCCACTACTCTTACCATGATATTGCCCTCCTGTTTTCATTTTTTTAAGTATACCACGGTTTAGCGAATGTACCATATGCCTAAGGGAAATTTTCCGCTAAAAAGTATGCCTGAAATATGCTTCACAATTTGCAAAAAGAATAGCAATTTCGTCATTTTTGAAAACAAAGCGGATGATAAAATAAGAATATAAAAAAGAAAGGAAAATGCGTGGTGAAGTATTTTTGGGGAAGTATACGGCTTATTGTCGGCACAATTTTTTTGATGGGATTCATTTTTCCGCTTACACTCAGGTTTTCTTCTCTTTATACCGTGCTTTGCGGCGTTATTGGCGTCGGTACAGTTCTTTTCCCCCTTTTGACCGGTTTTATTCAAAAAAAGCTAAAAAGAGCGTCCTTGTGGATTTTTCGAGGGCTTTTAGCAATTTTTGTTTCCTTTACGCTTCTTTTTTCAGTGGAAGGTGTTTTGATGATTTTAGCGGTATCTGAAAATACTGCACCGCCACCGATGTGGATTTTTCGAGGACTTTTCGCGATTTTTGTTTCCTTTACGCTTCTTTTTTCAGTGGAAGGTGTTTTGATGATTTTGGCGGTATCTGAAAATACTGCACCGCCACCGAACGCGACAGTGGTGGTGTTGGGTGCAAGTGTTCTGGGGGAGACGCCCTCTTTGGAGCTTGCGGGGCGAATCAAGACGGCGGCGAAGGTGCTAAAGGAAAACCCGGATATGCGCTGTGTTGCGACCGGAGGGCTCGGAGATACAGCGTCGATTACGGAGGCGGCTTGTATAAAAAAAGAATTGGTTCAGCGGTATTCGATAGAGCCGGAGAGGATTTTTCTGGAGGAAGCCTCAACCAATACATTTGAAAACTTGAAAAACGCGAAGGATATTTTGGAGGATAAAGGCTTTTCAAATGAAATTATCATAGTAACGGGAGAATATCATATGTTTCGCGCAAAATTTCTGTCCGAACGCGTGGGGCTTCATTCGTATGCCACGGCATCCTCGACAGATTACCGGATTTTTCTCCACTCTTATCTTCGAGAGCTTCTTGCGATTCCGAAATCAGTTCTGACGGACAAATAAGCGTCATAAGGGATAGACTTTTTCTTTTTCTATATACTGAGAAAGTAAAAAAAGATGGTGCTCCTGCACGGATTTTTGTTTTTCTTTTTCATACGAAACGATATTTCCTTTTGGAAAATCTTGCAAAAACAACGCTGCATTCGGTCTTTTTTTTCGTATACGCCGAAAAAAGTCATGATTCATACGAAAAAATCCATAGCTTATATCCTCGATTTTTTTTGAATCGACGGTAGAAAAAACCTGCCGGAAAAAATCCGGATAAAAAGGCAAAAGCGTGTCCTCCGCGAAAATCGGATCAAAGCAAAGGCGCACGCGAAAACCGTTTTGCTGTGCTGCTTGTATTGCTTGAAGGCGAGCGGAAAGTCGGGGCGTGTTTTTCTCGAAACGGGAAATGACTTCATCAGGCGCAAGGGAAAAGGCAAATAATAAGGCATCTTTTGGCTCGTTTTCTTGAAAAAAACGAGTCGGCGCGCTTTTGGTTCTCACCTCGAAAAGAAGATTTTTCTTTTCAAAAAGAGGCGATAGAACATCAAGGTACGGAAAAATCGTTTGAAATGCCATAAGGTCAGTATCATACGAAGCGGCAAGAAAAAGAGGTTCGTCCTTTTCCTGCGACAGCTCGGTTTCAATGGCAGTAGAGAAATCCTCCCAATTTACAAACGCGACCGTGTAGGAGGACGGATACATTCCCTGAAGATAGCAATATTCACAATCGAAGGGGCATCCCAATAAAAAGGATGTATAAAAAAACCGTTCGCAGCCGAAGCTTTGACAAATATTCGGCCCGTCATACAAAAAAGGCGCTTCCTTCACTGCCAAAATCAATGCGGGGTGCTGGTTTTGCCAAAGAGGATCTTGGTTTTTACGGTTAAAAACGTGCTTATAGCTTTTGATGGGTATAATAGAAGAGGTTGGATATTTTTCCAGAATTTTCTGCGCTGCCGGATAAAGAAATGCCTTTTCTTCCACGTAGATGACGTTAAACCGTTTCTTTTTTGAGTTCACTTCGAATGCTTTCAAAAATGCGTTTCCCCTCTTCCTTTGTTAATTTTTCCGGCACAGGATATAAAGAAAAAATAGAAGAAACATCTTTTCCCCGCGCATAGGCTAAACGAATATCGTTTTCTAATTGCCGCAGCATAGTATCGGAAAATCGAAAACCCGCCCCACATTGCCGACAGGAAAGAAGAAGCCCTTCCAAATCGGGGTCTTCTTTCGGAAAGGAATCCATAACAAGCGAAAGAACACGGTCGATAGTAGAAAGCTGCGCTTCTATCAGGGCTTCGGGAAGAAAGGCGGAGAGCCGTTCCCCCTCCAAGAAATCAGAAACTATTTTAAGAAGCAAAACCTGATGAGAAAAAAGAAAATGCTCGGCGGCTTCCATGATGCCGGCAGCCTCCATATCCACCAAATCAAGTGGGATATTCGGAAGCTTCTTTTTGGAAACGGGCACAGAAAAGGTGCGGATTTCCTTTCCCTCTATCGGTAAAAAGGAAAATACCTCCGGGTAATAGTCGCGTCCGGTGTCGTGGTCGGTGATTTTGTGTAAGAAAAAAAGCTGTCCGGTCGGATATTTTTTTTCAAAGGAACCGCAAATGCCTACGTTGACAAGAAGAATATCTTTTTTACTGCTTTGCGTCAAAAGAAAGGTTGCCGCCATCGCGCTTTTTATCTTTCCGACACCGCTTATTAGGAGTGTCATACGCTCATTTTGGTACACGGGAAAAGCGGATACGGACATATCCTTTTTCAGGTGATAGTGACGGATGAAGGGCTCCGCTTCTTTTTTTAGCGCGACAACCAGATAAATCATACAAAATGCCTCGAATAGGTAAAAGATATTTCCAAGGATAATATATTTGCCGGCAATGTGCAATTTGTTCCAAGGTAGGGGCAGGGCATGTTCATGAAAACTATTTCGCACAAAGCACCTGTATTGAAGTGTTCTTTCATCTAGTTAAGTATTTTTAGCTTTTGCTCCTATGCTTTAACATATGCTGCTTTTCAAGTAACAAAGGGCGGTATAGTAGAAAAAACGCCAAAAATAGTCGGGTTTTTATGAATATTTTCTAAAATGTCTTTTTTATGTGAAGTCATTAATAAAAAGTGATAGTATAATGAATAGTTGTTTTTTCTTTTTCCTGTCGCGCCATAGAGGTGCCGTATAAAGTGATTTAAATATTGAAAGGCAAACGATGAAATTTAAAATATGGTTGCTATACACAAAAACCCAAAAACACGTGTTGAAAATATATCGACTTCCGTTTCTAACGTGGATTCGAAACACATTGCTATTCAATGTGTTATGTGTTTTTTTAATGATATTAATTGTTTTGTCTATTATATTTCGTTTTGCGCCGGACACAGCGCATGTTGTTTACAAATCAAATGTAGAAAATTTGAGTACGAGTAATCAGCGTATCCTTGCTGGAAATACATCTATAAACGGTACAATTAGTAAGTTATGTATTTTTAAGGAGACTAAGTCAAGTTCTTTGGTGATTACAAATTCTTCAGGATACTTCATTTATGACGACATTAGGTACGACAGTAGCTATGAAATTCATTTTGAAGAACAAAGAAAGTTACAGGATATTAATTACAATGATTCTTTCCCAACTGTTATATTTATTGAATCTGCCGAAAACGAATCATTTTCGACTGCTGCTCACTTTTTTCAAAAATATCCGATTGAGAATTTTCAAAAATTTAGTATTTCAGGTCGTGAAGCTCGTATTGGCTTTTTTTCACGAATGAACATCAGTGCTAGTGAAGCGTTAACTTTATCGATTCCATTTGCTGACAGTGGTAGTGCATATATACGAAAATCTGGTGAATCAGACATTCCTATCGTTGGGAAAATTACCATTGCCTCTGATTCAAACTATAATCAATTTTCGTACATTAATGAGGAAATTGACACAGCAACGGTGAAATTTACTTCTCAAGCTAAGGGAACCTCAGCACGAAGCGCGGAGATACGAGTGAGCAATATTAAGGAATTCACTTACAGAGCTGATGGTACTTTGCTTTTTTCTTATTCGCCAACACCAGTGCAGTATGATTTGAATAACCAAATTGTATCATTACACAGTAAAAATCAACTTAGTGCACACATACAGGTTCATTATGATGAGAATGATGTTTTTTCTATTGAAACAAGCATTAATGCAATTGTTAGTGAAGCATCAATTTCAGGAGTATCGTTGTTTCCGAATTTTTTCAGTTGGTATCGAGAGAATGTTTATTTAGTTCCCATCACGCTTATTTCTACAATATTTGGTGGGGTTGCTTTAACATCGAAAAAAGTAGAAAAATAAAAATTGGGGACTATGAAAGGCTTCCTATCAAGTAGACAAAAATCAAAACTACAGGGTAGGTATGTTCATGAAAACTATTTTGCCTAAAATGCCGATACTAAAGCATTCCTTCATCTTGCTAAGTACTTTTTTATACCTTAGTATGTGTTTTTTTCGAGTATAAATTATAAGTTAGTTGATTTAATTAAAAACAATATGATATCATAATTTATTATACGAGGTGATTCAATTGTGAAAAAAACAGATTCATTTTATAAATTTGTAGAAAAACACTTAACTAAAATTGTATTTATTAGTAATGCAATTTTAGCAGCATGGGGGTTGGCTGGAATAATTGTTGAATCCTACCAAGAAAATACCAGCAAAACCAAGATAGTTGCTTTTCTTTTGCTTGTGCTATTTTCAATCGTATTTTTATTAACATTTTATATTCTCAAAAACATTAAATATAGAACTTTAGCACTAATTGACATAAAAGAAATTACAGATTTTTTTCATTCTCGATTAATACATATAGTTCGTAACGATTTTGGGAATAGAATAAACAGAAGCAAAATGACAGAAAATACGAAAACATCGATACAAATGTTACTTGATGATCTTTCCGATTTATTAATGCGTTTCGAAGGTAAAAACGGTCGTAGAATTTGTGTTTCTTTGAAAATTACTCTCAATAAAGAGGATGAAGTAAAACAAAATGTCGCGAACAAAGATATTATTCCTGAGGGAAACGCGAATTCTCAAACTTTTAAAAACAACTTACAAATACCTCGTTTTGCAAAAACCGTTGCAAGATCCTCTAATACTCCTGAGAAAAGAAAACGTTATGATTCTGAAATTGTGTCAATTTCGAAAAATACTGATTTTAAAAAAATTGTTGATGGCGCAAATTATTTTGCAAGTGGTAATCTATCAAAATTAAAAAAAAAATAATAAATATGCTAATTCTCACAAGAAATTTAAAAATTTTTACAATAGTACAATTTGTGTGCCTGTTCGTTGTATTTTATTATCAGATAGTTTTGATATTTTTGCTCGTGAAATCTATGATATCCGTGGCTTTTTATGTGTGGATTGTAAAGGCGTAACACCAGACTGGGATCGAGAAATGGAAAAGTATCATCTGTTTAATATTATTGCTATGTACGCAGATGCACTTTATATTTTAACGAAGTGAGTTGATAAACTAAATTGAAGGAGAATATTTACATGCTAATAGCAATAGTACTCGAAAAAATAGTAAACTCTAATCTTCTAATAAAAATACTGACAAAAGCAAATAACTTTATTGATTTTAATTCCTATAAAAAAATAGAAGAAAAAAAACATCTCGAGACAGGGAGAAAAACAAAACAGCCTTCGAATTACACCATATTATGTGATAATCTATATATGATAAAAGAAAAAAATTTAGACAATCTCCGAAAAGAGAAACTCATGATAAATAGAAAATTATTGATATCTTCCAATAACAAAAATATTGTTTCGTTTAGAAAAAGGAAATCATTCAGTCCAACAAATAAACGAAAAAAACTTGTATCCAAAACGAAAAAAATAATTTATGTAGTCAATTCCAGTATAAGTGATTTTGATTGGATATAAATTATTGCAAATACAAGTAGAATTCAGGCACAAGGCGTAAGCAATCTGATAAATACTGACGAAAAAAAGCGTTTAGTTTCTCCCTTTTTCAGGACATGTTCATGAAAAAACGCTTATATCTGGCGTTTTTCCCGCCATACAGCCATTTAATACTCGAATACTTAGCAAGATGAAAGAATGTTTCAGTATAGGCATTTTAGGCAAAATAGTTTTCATGAACACGCCCGGGTTCCGAGGATATGCCATAGCAATTAATGAGTGAAACCAGTATAATAATAAGGAATATAAGCTCCTTAAAGGAAATAAAAGGGCAAAAAGGAAAAGCGTGGAACCAAAAGGAAAAAGAGTACTTGTTGCGATGAGCGGTGGCGTGGATAGCTCCGTTGCAGCGTATTTACTGAAAAAAGACGGATATGATGTGGTAGGGGCGACCTTGCAGATATGGCCGGACGACCCGGACGAGACGGTTCGGGAGGATGTCGGTTGTTGTTCTTTGTCGGCAGTGGATGACGCGCGCCGTGTCGCAGAGGTTTTGGATATTCCTTATTATGTTCTGAACTTTAAGGATATTTTCGACACCTCGGTCATTGCGCCGTTTGTTGAGGAATATAAAAAAGGACGTACGCCGAATCCGTGTATTCTTTGCAACTGGCGTGTAAAGTTTGAGGCTATGCTCGACAAGGCACTTTCCATGGGCTTTGATTATCTGGCGACGGGACATTATGCCAAGGTAGTAGAAAAAAATGGCGTATACAGTCTGCTTTATGACGCTGAAAATAAAAAGGATCAGACCTATGCGCTGTATCGCCTGACACAGCACCAGCTTTCCCACTTATTATTGCCTGTCGCGAATATCGAAAAAGAGAAGATTCGCAGCATCGCGAAAGAAGCAGGACTTCCCGTGGCGCAGAAAAAAGACAGCCAGGAAATTTGCTTTGTAAAGGATAACGATTACGCCTCCTTTATTCGTGACTATACGAAGGAAGAGCCGGTACAGGGTGATTTTGTGGACTTGGAAGAGAATATTCTGGGAAAGCATAAGGGGATTATTCACTATACGATCGGGCAGAGAAAGGGTATCGGATTGGCGGCGGAATCGCCGTATTATGTGGTCAGAATCGAAACGGATACAAGGCGGGTTGTGCTGGGAGAAAATAAAGATTTGTTCGAAAAATCCCTTCAGGCAGACCAATTGCATTGGATACAAAAAGAACCTTCGGAATATCCTATTTCGCTTCAAGCGAAGATTCGATATTCGGCAAAGCCTGTTCCGGCGACACTGGATAAAAAAGAAAACGGCATTGCTTTTTTGACTTTCTTGGAGCCTGTTCGAGCGATTACCCCGGGGCAATCTGTGGTTTTCTATCAGGATGAGCTTGTGCTGGGCGGTGGCATTATCAGAGATTTTGAATAGTATAAGAAAATAAAAAAACGCGGAAAGTGAGGGAAAATATATGACAGGACCTATTGTATTACTCCAAAAAATCATTGAGGATTTTGAATTGGAAATTCTCTATGAATCGGATCATCTGGAGGATATTCAGATTGCTGCGCCGGATGTTACGCGTCCGGGTCTACAGCTTGCCGGATATTTTGATTATTTCAGCGAGGACAGAATACAAGTAATCGGAAATATGGAATATGCCTATTTGGGAAAGCTGTCGCCGGAGGTCAGACGAAAGCGTTTGCAGGCGCTTTTTTCCTGCGGAATTCCTTGCTTGATTATTACAAGAAATCATGAGTGCTTCCCGGAGGTGCTTTTGGCGGCAAAGAGAAATAAGGTTCCGATTCTTCGGACGCGTCTGGCGACCTCTGATTTTATGAGCTCCTTGGTGAAGCACTTGAATGTGGAACTTGCGCCGCGTATTTCCGAGCATGGCGTATTGGTTGAGGTAAATGGAGAAGGTATTCTCATTTTAGGTGATAGCGGCGTAGGAAAATCGGAAACCGCGCTGGAAATCGTAAAAAGAGGGCATCGCCTGATCGCGGACGATCAAGTCGAGATTCGGCGCGTTTCGGAGACCACTCTTTTGGGACGTGCGCCGGATATCATTCGCCATCTGATTGAAATTCGCGGTATCGGTATTATCAATGTAAAAGAGCTTTTCGGCGTATCCTCAGTAAAGATTCAGGAAAGCATTGATTTTGTTATCAATCTGGAGCTTTGGGACGAGAAAAAGACCTATGACCGCTTGGGTATCAATGAAGAAACGACAGAGATTCTCGGTATTCCGGTTCCTTCTATTACCATTCCGGTAGGACCCGGAAGAAATTTGGCCATTATAGTAGAGGCCGCCGCTATCAATTTCAGAGTGAAAAAGATGGGCTACAATGCGGCGAAGGATCTGATAGATCAGGTTTTCCCTAATAGTGGTTCTTGAGATTCAAGAGTAATGCTTTAATAAATGACAGGAGGCTTCATGCGAAACAGAGAGTCCGACGATTTTTTACATTTCTTACATATTCTTTTTGAGGGGAATCATGGCGCTCTCATGGAACGGATTCGTGAAAATGAACCCTTGTCAAAATGGACAAGCATGAAGGTGGGCGGTCCCGCGGCTTTTTTCGTTGAACCGGAAACGCCGAAGGAGGCGGCTGTTTTTTACACGGCGGCCATACGGGCAAATATCCCTGTGTTTATTTTGGGAAACGGCACGAACGTAGTGATCTCGGACGAAGGCATAGATGGTCTTATGATTCGAATGGGAAAATCTCTTTCGAAAATGTGGTTAGAGGAAAAAGACGGCGTGTTTTTGGTGCATAGCTATGCGGGGGCGCTCCTGTCGGATCTGGCAAACTTTTGCGCGGATAATGAACTGACGGGAATGGAATTTGCGTCCGGTATTCCCGGTACGGTTGGCGGTGCTGTCTTGATGAATGCGGGGGCGTATGGGCCGCAAATGTCGGATGTGGTATATCAGAGTACGGCGGTTGAAGCAACAGGCGATTGGATCACCTTATCGAACGCGGAACATGAATACGGATATAGAAGCAGTGTGTATACAAGAAAAGACGACTGCTTGCTTCTTTTTGCGTCGTTCCTTCTCAAAAAGGGCAACGAAGAAGAAATTCGTGAAAAAATGAAAGAGCTTAACGAGAAAAGAGCAAAATCACAGCCGCTTACCATGCCTTCTGCCGGAAGTATGTTCAAAAGACCCGAAGGGTATTTTGCGGGAACCTTGATACAGGATGCCGGGTTAAAGGGCGTTTCGGTAGGTGACGCACAGGTATCGGAAAAACACGCGGGTTTTATTGTAAATAAGGGTTCCGCAACAGCAAGGGATGTCGCAAGCCTTGTGAAAAAGGTACAAAACGAGGTGCTGAATACATTTGGCGTGCGCTTGGAAACAGAACCGAAATTCATAGGGGAATTTGACGTCGAAGAAAAGTGAAAAGGTGAAAAAACGTTTCGTCGGAGACCGCTTGTCCTCATTTCGCTTCGCTGCATTGCGGAGGCGGTTCCGCTGAAAGTTTTTTCACTTACAAAAGAGTTGGAAGAATAGTTTTGGAAACTTTGAAAAAGAGTTGGTGTGAATAATTTTTATCGGAGACCGCTTGTCCTCATTTCGCTTCGCTGCATTGCGGAGG
>JGI994J12354_10005638_pt1 | contig 10718 bp, 8 predicted proteins | sample IntmicLarv3ML3BL_FD_12354 | JGI IMG/M metagenome (IMG submission 12354)
GGGGTCCATGCTGATTCGAGCAAGTTGTGCTTCAAGGGATGCCAGTTTTTTCAGTTGGTCTTCCTGCGCCTCCAGCTTCTTGCGAGCCGCAAGCTGTTCATCCAGCAAGCGCAGTTCTTCTTCAATGGCCTCACGCCTGAGCTGCGCAAGTTCCAGCAGAGAGTCGCGTTCCTTCTCGTATCTAACCACAAGGATGTCCAACAGTTCGTTTTCGAGGTCGATGCGCCCTTCGAGCATACGACGGCTCAAGGCTTCTCTGTCCATGATGGCGGCATGGATGGTGTTGCGCAGGTCAATCTCCATTTGTCGGATTGCATCCTGCTGCGCCTTGATAGCCTGGTTCAGACGCTCAATATCCGTTTTGTTCTTCAAAAGCTGTTTGGAGTAATCCTGATGGGCTTGTTGGAGACTTGCTAACTCGCTTGCGGCTTGCTCGTAGCCCTCCGCACTGGTGGACATGGCGGCGACCTCCTGCCGCTTGATAGCCATTTCCTGCTCCAGTTGCGCCAGATACTGTTCCAGTGTGGCGGAGCTTTCCTGTACCGCCTGTTGTTCTTTTTCCAGATACTTGATCACGCCTTGGATCTCACCGAATACCTCGTGATAGTCCTGCGCAAGCTGCATCATTTCCCTGCGGTGGTCTTGGATTTCGGTGACTTGCTTCATGAGGTCAAGCATCCGCTCAATGGCGCTCATGGTTCTGTCCGCTTCTTTGCCCGCGCCCCCTCCTCCGCTTCCGCCGCCGCCGCCGGACTTCCGGGCAGAGGGCGGGGTGTAGCTTCCTGCCGAGCCCCATTTCACCTTGACGGTATTTCCATCTAAGTACAGGGAAGCGCCGGCCGCTTGCAGCATGGTTTGCACCAGGCGTGCAACATTGGAGGTGGTTGCATCCGAGGATGCCGCCAGGGCAGCAAGCTGTGCTTGCCAGTTGGCAGCGGAGAATTGTACGCCTGCTGCGCTGAAGAGCCAGTTGGCGAGATAGGCGGCGCTGTTTGAGGCCATGTCCATGTCCCCGGTGATCGCCCAAATGGCGGGATCGAGGTTGTTGCGAAGCATGTCAGCGGACACGCCTGTGTAGCTGGCGAGGACACTGTATGCGTCGCTGAGATCGTCCGCCTTTTTCGTTCCGTCGCTTTGGATGAAGCTAAGAGCGCCCATGGCTTCGCTGAGTTTTTCTACGTTTGCCAGGACAGCGCCATAGGATTGGGTAAAGTCCTTACCGCCCTTGGCTGCATTATCCATGGCATCCGCCAGGTTGTCCCAGACCTTGCCTTGCTTAGAGAGCTTTTGCAGATTCAGCCGATTGATTTCGTTGCGGAGATCCTTCATGGCGTCCTCTGAATCCTCGCTCCCGGAGGTGAGTGCTTTGAAGAATTTCTGGAGCGCCGGGGATTTTCCGAAGAGCGCCTTTTGCATAGCATCGTCAAGTGTGCCAAAGGCTTCAGCAAATGCCTTTATACCGCCGTCCTGATCGAGGAGAGACAGGAGAGATTCCAATACCGCAATCTGTTCTTCTTCCGTGTCCAGGGTATTGGCACTGGCTTCTTCCAGAACCTCCAGTGTGGTCAGGAAGTTCTCCCAGGTTCCGTTGATGTGTTCGTTGAGGAGCAGGGTTGCTTCGCTGAGGGTAATAGTTCCGGCTTCGGCATTGGCTAACCCGTCAATAATCTGGTTCAACCATTCGTGTTCAGACAGTAAGGCGTTCGCCATTTCTTCCCCGAAGCTCGCCAACACCTCCATGAAGTTACCATCTTGCAGTGCTTCCTTCAGGGCGATGAGCTGTTCCTGAAAACCGTTCTCCTTTGCGTCCATAGCCGGAAGCTCCAGCATATATTTGGCCGCGTCTTCCGATAGGGCTTCCCGAAGCAAAGTTTCCCGCATGGCAATGGCGTCTTCAATGGCCGCTTCAAAGATGCCGTTTACAACATCCGCACTACGGTCAATGGCTTCTACAGCCAGATCGCCAACCGCCTGATAGTTTTTCAGAATGTACCGTTGGGTGTCCGCATCCAGCTTGTCCCACATTTCATGGAAGCCCTTAGTTCCATTCTCTTGGTACGCCTTTTGCAAACCCTCCAAGGTATCCCGGTGATAGTTCTTCCCGGCAGCCTCCAGCGCTTCCTCCTGCTCGATTTGCAATCGAAGCGCCTCCGCCGCTTTTGCCGAGGCATTGGCTTGGGTCAGGTAGGCATCTGCCAGTATGGTTGCGGCCTGCGCTCCTGTCAGGCTTTCATCTCCCAGCATGTAAAGAACCGAATAGGTTTCCATGAGGGCATCATACAAAGGCTCGTTCGTTTCGTAGATGTCATACAGCGCACGCTGCATAGCCTCTACGCCGCCTGTTTTCAGAGCATCCTCCAAAGAGAACAGTTCATCCTTGAAGCCGCTGGCTTTGGACTCTTGTGTCTTTTCTTCCTTAGATTTCTGCGACCCCTCCAACGAAAACGCTTCCCGGAACTTGGAGAAGTCCATGCTTAAAGCCTTCTCAATCGCATCCGCAAAGACAAGAGCACCGTCTGCGGTTTCGCCCATTTGGGTAGCGAGAGCCGCCACCTCCGGGTAAAGGGCAATGAACCCTTCCTTGGCCTTATCACTGAGGGATGCCCAAAGCTGCACAAAAGCGTCATAACCGGAAGCAGAGTACGCTTCCTTCATGCTTTCAAGCAGGGTCAGGTAATGCTCCTTTTCTGCTTTCTCCAGCTCCTCCGTTGCTTTGGCTTCCTTGAGCAGTTCTTCTGTCCGCTCCTGAGACTGGATCACCGCAAGGCGCTCCATCTGGGTCAAGGATTCAAGGCCGTTTGCATACCGCTCATTCCTTTGCTCAAGGGCTTCCATGGCATCCATGTCCGCATTGAGCCCTTCGGTGAGTACGCCGTCCACCAGTCCGGCCAAGCCGTCATGGGTTTTGAGCATCCCTTCCACAAGGTCAGAATTGGCCGATTGCATATCGTTGAGAGTATTGATAAAGGTGGTGCCTGTTTCGTCCGCTTCCCATGCTTCCTTGAGCTTTGCGATTTGGTCAGCGTACAGATTATCTTCCGCAGCGGCTGCTTCCTTGCTCTGGCGTATCTTATCAAACATTTTGACAATGGCATCTGCAAGCCCCAGCATTTGAAACTGTGCTTCCTGAATGTGCGCAAGCTCGGTTTCGTCCATCTTGGGCAGCAGGGAAAAGTGTTCGTCCTCGTTGCTCATGAGAGCGTTCTTGGCTTCCAGAATCGCGTTGATCTGATCTACCACATCGTTATACGCGCTGAGGTCAACATCCTGTGGAGACTGGAGCAAGGCTCCAAACATGGTCTCCTGCTGTGAAAGCAAGGACGTGAGTTCCGTATCGCTTGAGAAGATGGCATAGAGCTCGGATTGCTTACGCTTTAGCCGCGCCGCCGCATCCGTCATCACCTTTTCCGTGACCTCGGCTTCCTGATCGATGCCGGCCACTATCTGGTGAAAATATTGGTCCATCTGGCCTTGGAAGTAGGTGTTCATTTGGGAATAGTCGGGGCCTTTGGCATACGCCTCAAGGTGTTCGTAAAACTCGCCCCAGGTTTCATCCAGAGAAGATGCGGCGATTTCAGCCGAGGCTTGCACCCGGAGCCCCAGATTGGCAAACCATTGTTCCATGGCTTTTGTGCTGGTGCCTGTGAGCCAGTGTCCGATTTCGGAGTCCATGGTGTCCAGTACCGACTGAATCCCATTCCAGTATTTCCCGTCTTCTCCGAATGACCAGGAGGACTTGCGCCCAACCATGCCGCGAAAGCCTCCAAGCTGAAAGCCGGGCTGCTGCTGATAGGCTTCAAATTCATTCCATGCATTCATTTCATGCCTGTTGTATTTTACCTTGTCCTGCGCTTCCTTGATGGGTTTCAAATCCCTAAAAGCACCTGCGGCTTCTTCAAGGCGAAGGTTGTTCAGGTGCTGCTCTGTTTCCAGAAGGTGTTCGTTGAGAACCCGAACTGCTTCCTTCTGGTTCACAAACTCGCCGGTGGTATCCGTGAGCGCGTTGCGCAGGGAAAGGGATGAGCCTGCCAATTCTTCCAGAATGGCATTCATCCTCATGTTCTCTTCACGGGTGGGTTTGGAGGCGGCGGACAGCTTTTTGTACTCGTCCGTCAACTCTGTCACGCGTCCTTTGTGATTCTCCAGGGTTTGAATCATCTTGGAGTTGTCGATGGGTTCAAAGGCTTTTTTTACGGAGCCTGCGAGCATGGTAAACAGCGTTACCAACGCGGCGACGCCTGCAATGATTAAGGTGATGGTGCCGCCCGACAACACGGACATGAGCGTTCCTGCTGCAGCGGCAGCTTTGAGCGCTGTAAAGGCGGAAGCCAGTTTCATCACAAGAATGATGAGGCCGCCCACCCCAAGGATAATTAGGGGCAGCTTTAGATTCCACCCGTCCAGCGCATCCGTGCCTTCTACAAAAAGCGAAACCAGGCTTGCCAATCCATCGTAAGCGCCTTTTGCCCATTCCATATTGAGTAAGGCATACAGGCTCTCCATAGCAGCGCTGAGTCTTCCCTGTGCAGCGGTTACGCTGTCCTGCCAGACTGCATACTTTTGAGAGGCTACTCCCGCAGCGCCCATTGCGCCCTCGTATAATTCAAAAGCGCGGCTGCCGCCCTCAATGCCCTTGGACATATCGTTCATTAAGGCCAGAAAGGTGTTCTGCTGGCGTGTGCCGGCTAAGGTAGTGGCGAGGTAGGAGCGCTGCTTGCCGTTGAGCCCTTCCCATTGCTCCGCGACTTCATTGAAAATCACCGACATATCCCGCCAGTTGTCGTGTTCATCCAGAAGCTCAATGTTCATGAGGGCAAGAGCTTTGGCCACATCATTTACCCTTGTCGCGTCTTCCTCATTGAAGCCGCGTTCTTTGATGTTATGCAGACGAGCGATCATGGTATTGATAGCCGTACCGACAACCTCCGGCGCTTGCCGGGTCTTCTCGGAAACAGTAGCGATATAGGTGCCGAGCCATTCAAAGCTCAGTCCAAATTCAAGCGCTGATGCGGAAGCCTTGGACATAGCGATACCAATTTCGTCGGCTCCGCTGGCGCTGGCATCCCCCAGGTATGCCCACACGTCCGCTACGCGCATGGCGCTGACCTCCATGGTGTTGGTGGCAGAGGTTAAAAGCTGCGCCGCATCTTCAAAGGACATAGCCGAGATCTTTGCGTATTGGATGGTTGCGGTGAGCCGCTTGTCTGTTTCGTCCTTGGGCAAACCCTGACGGTAAAACTCCACAGCCGCCTTGGCAATTTCTGTGGAGGACACCTTCATGTCCGCTGCCATCTTTCGATAGGAAGCGCCAAGAGCATCTGCTTGTTTTTGCGTAAGGCCGCTGACGATACGAATCTCGTTGAGTAAGTCATAATACTTCTTGCCATACTCCACGGCCTGTTTCCAAGTATTCTTCAAGGCGCGAAGAGCGGTAACGGTGATGAGCATCTTGACCAGCTTATCGCCAATCTTATCTACCGTGTCATGCAAGCCCTGGGCATCCGCATTGATGTTGGCATCCTTGGACTTTTGAATGAGATCCAGAATCCTTTTCCGGGCGCTTTCTTCAATGTCCAAGCTGCCCAGCTTCGCTTCCAGACTTGCCATTTCCGCCTGTGCCAACTGCGCTGATTCCGACCAGTAGGCTTTCCCGGCTTCGTTGCCGGACTTAACCGCCGCCTGATAGTTTCGAAGCGAGCTCGTCAGTTGTGCATATGCTTGCTGCGCCTGAGCAATCTCTTTAGAGCCGGAGAACGCCTTATTATCCTGCTGCTGCATGAGCCTGGCTTCGTCACGGCTGAGGTTGATGAGTTTGGAACGAGTAACCGCCTGTGTGTCAAGCTGCTCCATCAGCTTATTATTCCGGTCAATCAGCCTTTCGGTGTCCGCAATCTGACTGTCTAAATCCAACGCTTTGGGTGAGCCGTCTTTGGCGGTTGTCCGCTGATCCTTCAGCTCATAGATTTTCTTGAGATGGGCAACCTGCTCGGCGTAAAGCTCATTGGCATAAGCAATGTCCTTGGTGAGAGCGCTGTCCATCTTGAGGGCTTTTGAGACCAGCTCGCCATTATGGTAAACCTCCGTGATGGAGCGATTGAGTTCATCAAAGCCCTTTTGGGTCAAAGAGACCGAGCCGTCCTTGTTCAGTCTTTGTGTCGCGTTGATCAGGTGCTGAATCTGCGAGGAAGTACCCTTGAAGCCTTCGCCAATCTTGGAGAGGCTTTGCTGCATCTGCGTGGCGGTACGTTGTGTCTCTGCTTTGAGGCTTTCAAGCATTGACCGCACTTGCTTTTCCACAATGCCGGTAACATCCAGATTAACGCCTGTGCCAATGCTGCCGAGCTATTCGTTGGCACGGGCAACCTTCTGTTCCAGTTCGCTGATGTCTAAATACAGCGAACCAACCAGCTTACGTTCCGCTTCCGCCACGCTTCTTCACTTCCTTCTCCTTGGGCGTTGTTTTACATTTTCGCAGGGATTTTCTTCCCGAACTTCAAAAGTCCGGTATCCACCAGTTTTTCGGGCGATTGCACTTTGGCGAACGCACCCAACAGGTCGATCATGGTGCTATTGACATCCGAGGCTTCCGCAATGGTCTTGGTAATGTCCTCCGTTGACAAAAGACTCCCGAAAGACTTCCGTGCAAGAAAACCAACGGAGTGGCGATGCTCAAAGGTCTTGGATGCCGATGCCTTGATTTTTTCATAGATGGCCTTCACCTTTTCCATGTCCGAAGCAAGACAGCCGTACAGATGCTCTAGCACTCCAAAGGAGGCCAGAAGATCGTACAGCTCATACCACTTGTCAATGCCGTCATACTCNGACAGGTCAAAGTCGGTATAGTAGCGCATCATGCAAATAGCCAGCACCAATTCACTGGTATAGGATTCATACGCCAAGCCGAGGTCGTCATCAAAGACCAAGCCGGCTTCCGCCATATCCAGCGCCATGTGCGTTTTATCCTTGCGCGGAAGCACGGATCGAAACAATATGGTCTGATCACCCATGGGGACGGATTGGGATAAGCCGAAGTAATTATCATCATGGTTCATAGGGTCATCCTCCTGCTATTTGGATATTGCTGTTTTGAAAGAACCCTGCCAGGCCGCTTCCCTGAGAAGCGCCTTGTTTGCTGCCGGGCTTCAGGTTGAACGGATTGTGTTCCGCGATAAGCTCCCACGATTTTTCCATGAAGCCGTTGCCGGCATAGTTGACGATGGCATCATAGTGGAGCTTATGTCCAAGCTCATCCAGCACCTGCTCAAAAAAGACGAAGGACATATCNTTGATAACGCCTTCGTCCGCTATGCCCATGTGAGCCGCAATTAAAGCGACGGCGCGATCCAGGGTTAGACCTTCGCCGTCGCTTGAAGTTTTTTTTGACGGGATTCCTTCTCGTCAATGTTGTTTACCCGCTTGAAGATACCCAGCATCCGCTCAATGGTGTCCGTGTCCATGCTGTCATAGTGCTGACGAATCAGGTCTTCATCATCCGTCACGGCAACGAGCCAGTCATAGACTGCTTTGTCGCCGTCCCTATCATCCCCAAACATACCCGCTTCCATAGCGAGGATGTCGGCTAACGGATAGATGTCCAGCAGCTTATACAGGGTGGCGGTTCGATTGCGTTGATACAGCAGCTTGGTTGGTTTGATTTCAACCAGCATATCACCGATGAGGATGGTATTCTCAGGATTGCCGGACTGCGGCATCTTACGCTTGGGCTGCCTTTTGTCGGGAAGTGTTTGGACCTCCTGCCCTTCCTTGGGCAGTGCGGCAGCCTGTTTGGTTTCCTACGATGTATCCGGCATGGTTTGTACCTCCTGTAAATGATGGTGTTTCTGCATATACGAAAAACGTATCTGCATGTTTTCGATGTTCTTGTATGCAGATACGGAGTGAGCAAAGATAAATGTCGATGGTTTTTACTTTCGAGCATAATTATGTCTTTTTTCTGACTTGAATTACTGTCAAACATCTGCTAAAATAGAATTATCAATTGAGATGAGGTGATGAAATGCAGCAGAAAGTCATACCGCAGATTCGTCCATTGACTGATTTACGCGCTAATATGAACGAGATAACTTCCTTTGTCGATCAAGAAAGATCCCCGGTAATTTTCACGAAGCATGGTCATGGCAAATATGTCTTTATGAGCTTGGAAGAGTATAATGCAATGGTAGCTCGCCATGAGTTATACGATCATATTCAAGAAGGACTGGATGATGTCGCAGCCGGGCGTACTGCTCCTTTCGACACGTTTATGGACGGTCTTCGAAAGGACATGAAAGATGGGAAGCTATAAGACCGACATCACGGTTCGCGCTCAAAAAGATATGCGCGAGATTGCAACGTATATTACGCGTGAGTTGTTACAACCTGAAGCTGCGCTGAAAACGGTAGATGATATTGAGGCGGAGATCAAGTCGCTTGAAAAAATGCCTAATCGTTTTGCGCCGGTGAAGGATGAACGATTGGCAAGACAAGGCGTTCGCAAGGTAAAGGTTAATAATTACCTGGTTTTTTATGATGTCAACGAAGACTCGAAGATCGTGAATATTCTTGCTGTCTTGTATGAGCGTATGGACTGGAAAAACATTCTATAGGTGCGAACACATGGGTTTTGAAACTTCGGGGCGCGGCGAAATGCCGCGCCCCGTTTCTGTTTTCTTACCAGTCAGTTGCGCCGGGAGTCGGAAGCGTGATAACCGCACCGTCCTTGTCCAACGGTTCGTAGGTTAGGGAATACATCTGCTCGCTGGCTTCCTTGGGATCGACAGCGGCGAAGGTGATACTGTTGGTGGCAGCCGACTTATAGGAATTGTCAAAGCCGGGCAGCGCCGTTACGCGCACGCGGGGAATCTCCAGATGCAAAAAGCCCTTAACAGCAGACTCGTTGATGTCCGTACCGCTGGAGTACACCGGCCAGTGGGCGGTCAGCGAACCGGAGGCGGTACGGCTGTTGGTCAGCACCGTTGCTACGGAGGCGCCATTAACACGGCGACGGTAGGCTACGCGCATCTTTTCGCCAACTTCGCAATCCCCCGCAAAGAAGGTAATAACGGTCGTAGGCGGTGTGCCAGCTCCATCCTCGACGATGAACTCACCGGTAGCCGGCGTAGGATCTTCCGTTTCCTTGAAACCCTTGATACGGACGCTGCCGGGCTTCACCTGATATGGGATTGTGATTTTCAAGCCTGTCGCCACATTGAATAGTTTGGATTCCAACGTGCTGGTATCCTTCTTTTCCAATGGGACGCTGTGAGCCATGCCAAACATATCCAAGGTAAACTCCGAGGACGCGAAGGTAAACTCCAGCGTTCTGTCGGTTTCAATGTATGCCAAGGGATAATTCCCCTGGCCACCCGTAATGGTCATGACGTTGTTGGCAGCATTCATGTTCGCGGTGGATACCTCGTAAAACGAATAGACCTCGCTGGAACCGTCGCGGATGAAATCCTAGTTCGGGTTATCTGCGATATAACCTTTGATTTGTTCAATATACGCACTCATTCGTGTATTCCTCCTTTGTTTTATTACCATGTTTGTTTATACGAAAAAACCGCGTGATACCGCCTGTATCCTACGGTCTTAGCACCTAAGTGGTAGTCATCCACATACGAAAAGCGCAGGCCGCATACTTGCTGCTCACTGAGCAGAAGATACTTGAGCCGCGCCAGAATCAACTTGTCCCTCCGCTGAAGCCTGTCGTTGGTGGCGTTGAACAACGAGGCGTTCTTCACGAAGATGTCAAACTCCAGATACTTCAGCAGGATATGCGGATTTCCAAAGCCTGAGCCCTCTGTTTCGTAATATAGAATACGCACATCCTCATCCGTTACCAGTTCATCCGAAAGCGCATCCTCCACGAAATACTTCTCTATAAACGTCTTGATGTTCTTTAGGCTGGCTGCCGGAATCATCATCTACTGCTTGAGATTTTCGTCCGGAAACAGCACATCCCGAATGACATCATTCCATCTGTCATGCCAGGTCTTTTCCTTCATCATGATTTCTTCACGGCAACCTTTCTGTAGAATACGGCGGATGGAAGGGATCTGAAGGCCGTTTCCAAATGACCACCGAACTTTAATTTGGTTCGTTTGAGAGCGTTGTCCACAAACAGATTACCAGGCTGATTGAATTCGGCCGGAAGATTATATTCCGATTTGGCTTTCGAAGACTTCCTATCGCTGAGGTCGTCATCCCAAACCTTTCGCCCTGCGGGGCCTGCATGGATGGGTGTGCCTCCGCCTTCCGCCTTGTCGCCGGAACCATAGGCAACCACCATAGCACGCGTTTCATCCGCTTCGCCCTTCGGTGCATACCCAAACTCCATAGAGATGCCGCCATCCGCAATAGTCGTGCTGACATGTTCAATGTTGCTTGCGATATGTTCACGCCATGCGGAGCGTCCGGGTGTGTTTCCATCCACGGTCATACGCACCTCTTGGCGCATGGCATCCATGAGGGTTTCGCCTTCTTCTTTCAGTGCGGACACAGCAACGTCTTGCAGATCTGCCATGAGTGCTCCTGTATCAAGGCTAAGTCCATTACACTTCTTCATGTGACCTCCTCGCCTGCGGAGCGCCTGGCCGTGATGTTGATGATGCCAAAGAGCCTGTCAATATCAACCTCGCGGTCTATTAAGTGAACAATGTGGTAGGTGCTGTGCATCAAGGTGAACTTGTCGCCGATACACAGGTTCTCTGTAAACG
>JGI994J12354_10005639_pt1 | contig 10717 bp, 8 predicted proteins | sample IntmicLarv3ML3BL_FD_12354 | JGI IMG/M metagenome (IMG submission 12354)
GGTGCGGTGCATCTTTGCTTGAAAAATCAGACTTATGAAGGAACCGCAAAGGGTGCCGAGTTAAACCACCCTTGTTGCGGTTAAGGGGGGCTTATGAAAATTACAATCCCCGATTTATCGCCATTTTCCAAGGCAGATGCAAAGCCCTTTTTCCAAAGTGGCGAAAATTTTCTTGAAACTTGCTTAAAAGGCGAGGAATGCTATAGTGGCAGCTTGGGTTGGCTGGATATTGATAAATGGGCCGGCGATGTTTCCCTTAAGATAATTGAAAAACTTGCGGAAAATATTCGTAAGCGTGATGAAGTTTTCGTGCTTATAGGCGTAGGTGGCTCCAATAATGCCGCCCGCTCCGTTATAGAAGCCATAGGTGATAAATCCGGCACAAAAGTCGTATATGCCGGCAACAATCTCTCGCCATATATGATGAATCAAGTGCTTGAGCAGATAAGAGGCAAAGACTTCTCCATTAATGTTATAGCTAAAAATTTTGAAACTTTAGAGCCGGGATTAGCTTTTCGAGTTCTGCGTCAGGAGCTTGTTAAACGCTATGGTGAAGCCGCCAATGAGCGCATCATAGCCACAGGCACATACGGCTCCTTGCTGGAAAATATATGCAATGAAAAAGGCTATACATTCATTCCTTTCCCTACGGATATAGGCGGGAGATATACCGCCCTCTCAAATGTTGGGCTACTGCCTATGGCGGTTGCGGGTATAGACATAAGAGAGTTGGTAAACGGCGCAAAAAAAATGCGCTCGCAACTTGAAAGCGAAAAGAGCTGTGATAATATTGCCGTAAAATACGCCGCCGTAAGAAATCTTCTCTACGTTGAAGGTTACCGCATGGAGCTGTTCGCCTCATTCGAGCCTAGGCTTAAATGGTTTAATAAATGGTGGGTTCAGCTTTTCGGCGAAAGTGACGGGAAAGATAATAAAGGAATTTTTCCTTCTTCTGCGGAATATTCGGAGGATTTGCATTCCATCGGCCAATTTGTTCAAGACGGCACGCCTGTGTTGTTTGAAACCCTGATAGATTTTGAAGAAGATACGGATTCGTTCGTAATTAAAAAAGATTCCATAAGTGATAAATTCGATTATGTAAACGATGTTGACTTGGCGCAGATAAACCTCGCCGCTCAAGAAGCCACAGTTCATGCCCATAGCCAAGTTCTGCCTGTTCTTAGAATAACACTTGATAAGCTTTGCGCGGCGGAATATGGCAAGCTGTTCTATTTCTTCCAATTTGCATGTTATTTATCGGGCAAGGTTCAAGGCAGTAACCCCTTTGACCAGCCGGGGGTTGAGGCTTATAAAATGCAAATGTTTGAAAGACTTGGCAAATAACACTTCCTAAAATAATATAATATGCGCTTTTTACGCAGAAGAAGGCCCTATCCCCAAAAAGATAAGGCCTTCTTCTCTTTATAAAAAGTTATATTAAATAATCGGCTTCTTTTTAATCAGTTGCCCTGATGCATAAGCTGCTTTCCGATGCCTACAAGGGCTGGGAGAATTTCATCCAAAAGCTTGGAATAAAAGCAAACTCCTTTTGAAATATACATGGAATCCTTCATGCGCTTACACCCTCCCGCGCAACTGCCAAGGTATTTACAGTTTTTGCAGGGTTCTTCGGCAATATAGCTTTTATCCGAGGAAACGAAGGGTATGCCGTTTTTAAACAGCTCATCGGGTTTTGCGGAGGCAAGGGAACCCATGGAATATTCGTCCAGAGTATAAAAATCACAAGGGAAAGTTGTACCGTCTCCCTCAACTACATACTGTATTCCGCATTTCCCGTTAATTCCGCAAGCAGTCGGAATGCCTTTAACATAATAGTTCAGCAGATCGTCAAAAAGCTTAATGTTAATATAACGGCCGCTTTTCAAATAATTAAACCAAGAGGGAAATATAGCGCGGTAGAAGCTATAAAACCGCTCCGGCGTTAGGGCGTAAGGTGATTTTGTATTATTTTCCAATTCATCAAGGCAGGGGATAAACTGAACAAAGTTAATATTTTCTTCCATCAGAAAATTCCATAGTTTTTGAGGATGCCTTGCATTTTGGCTTGTCAAAACACTAAGAATATTATACGGAATATTGTATTGATCAAGGAGCTTTTTAGATTGAATAATGCGCCTGAATGTGGCGCCGCCCTTTGCATCCGTCCTGTATGCATCATGCATATGCATATTCCCGTCAATGGAAATGCCCACAAGCACAGGGGCCTTGCTCAGCAATTGGCACCAGCTTTCGTCAATAATAAGGCCGTTGGTTTGGAGAGCATATTGAACGCTTCGCCTTTCCTTGGCTAAATCAATATAGTCAAATAATTCCTGATAGAAAGAAATTCCGGCGAGAGTAGGTTCGCCGCCTTGGAAAGCCATTGTAAGATTGCCGCTTATATCTATACAAGGCAAAATATTATCTACAATTTTCTTTGCGGTTTCAATTGTCATCATACCGTAGCTTTTTACGCTTCGCCTTCTTGTCAGGTCGGCATAAAAACAATAGGTGCATCGCATATTGCATGAGCCGGAAGCAGGCTTAAGCATGACGGAAAAATGCTTCATAATAATACTCCATAAAATAAGAATAAGTTAAGTATATAATACTTTTTTAATAGATTCAATTGAAATAAGAGGATTTATTAAAACATTTAATTAAATAGCTTTGAGACAATCGCCTCGTATTGGTTTGACGATGCACCTATGGATGATGCATAATATATGTTATCGCAGGCGGGCTAAATGAAAAGCCGAATTAAAACAATTGGCTATGAGCCTTATTGAAGCCACTAATGAAAGAGAGGATGCCATGCTCCAATCAATAGAACACATGGATTTTAACATACTAAACTTCATACAGAGTAATTTTAAAAATGAGTTGCTTGATACCGTAATGCCTCTAATTTCCGGCTTGGCCGACAATGGAATTATATGGATAATTATTTTTGCCGTTATAATGCTTTTGCCTAAATATCGCAAATATGGAGCGGTGTTATTTTACGCAATTTTGCTTGATATTATTATTTGCAATGGGATTTTAAAACCGCTGATTCACCGTATTCGGCCCTATGATATTAATGTTGCGGTTTCGCTATTGATAGATGCGCCAAAAGACTACTCATTTCCTTCGGGGCATACGGCAATCTCTTTTGCTTCGGCAACGGCTCTGCTTTGGATAAATAAAAAATGGGGTTCGGCTGCATTTGTTCTTGCTATATTAATTGGATTTTCAAGGCTTTATCTTTATGTACATTTCGTCAGCGATGTGGTTTTCGGGGCGATTGTAGGCATTTTATGCGGCATTCTGGGAATATATATATCAAAAGCATTACCCTCTGCAAAAATAAATTAAAAGATAATTGTATTAATCTGCAAATGTTTGATACTTTCAGCCAATTGCAAAACCCAATAAAATCACCTAAAGGGCTTGATTAAAAAATCAGGCTCTTTTTTATGCTGTCGCAAAATAGGTGGGAAGTACCAATAGTAGGTGACTTAACAAATATCAACATTATGTGCATTCCATCAAAAAATATTATGTCTATTGGCAATTATAATAAAAATAGATTTTGAATTTTCATAGATTATGTACATTGACAATTATTAGGCGGCACGCTACTATTATATTAGTGATATATCACTCATATATCACAGAGAAAAGGAAATGCGGGTGTTATATTTGAGTAGCAAAAGTACAATTATATATCAACAGCTTAAAAATGATCTTGTAAGCCTTCGTTTTGATTTAAACGAGGTAATAACAGAGCAGGCCATAGCCAAAAGGTTCGATGTCAGCAAAACTCCCGTAAGGGAAGCGCTGGCAACTCTTGTACAAGAGGGGTATCTGACTAAATCGCCCAATCGGGGCTATTTTGTAAAGGAACTTAGGATAAATGAATATTATGAAGTAGTGCAGCTTAGGTTTATATTGGAAAGCGGCATCGTGCGCCTCATTATTACAAATAGTACCGATGAGGAAATTTCGTCGCTCTACAATGTTTTAACAGAGAAGGAAATTGAGTATAGTGAATATTTTAGTGTGAATTTAAAATTTCACTTGGCCATGGCTAAGCTTACGAAAAACAGCTATATATGTGACGCTTTGGAGCGGGTTTTTGACCTAAACCGCCGTGAACTTTCGGTGGAATATTTTAAAACAGCTAAATATGACATTCATAAGGATCATAGAGTAATCGTTGACACTCTTTTAGAGCGCGACAGTGAAAAGGCCGTCGAGCTTATACGGCAAGAGCTTAAGAGGAGCGACGATTCGGGAGTTTGGTTTTATTAGTGTGAATTTTCCAAATAACCGAAGTTTGAAAAGGAGGATTGTTTGTGGATTCGAAGAAAATAGCCTTAACCGGCGCCGGTTTGATTTCAGGCGGGGAGCTTACGGAAAATGTAACTATACTTATTGAAAATGGTATTATTTACGCGCTTGAAGCAGGGGCGGTTTGCCCTGTCGGCTTTGAAAAGCATGATTTGACAGGCAAATACATATCCGCGGGCCTTATTGAAATGCACGGTCATTTTTATGGCAGGGCCATTGCCGAAATGAAAAGCCAGCATGCGGCATATTGTCCTCTTTATCTTGCAGGCGGCATAACCACAGTAAGAACTCCCGGGGAGTTTCAGCCGGATTTAACATGGGATATAAAGGCAAGCATAGAAAAAGGCGAGCTTATAGGCCCATCTATTTTTTCGGGCAGCAGTTATTTTGACAGAGAGCCTTCTATTGTAGGCTGGATGGAGCCAAGCACAACCGAGCAGGAAATAAGAGATAAATATGAGGTGTGGAAAAATAAAACAGACCTTATTAAAGTATATAGCAACACCCCGCCGGAATGGATTAAAATCCTTGCGGACTTGGCCCATGCAGATGGGTTGAAAGTCTACGGCCATTTAGGTACTTCCAGCGCAACTGAGGCTATAAAAGCAGGTATTGACGGGTTGGAGCACGGCTTTTATACCATGAGCGAGTTTTATGATGAGGCTTTTTCGAAAATAAGAAGCCTAGCCCTTAAAAGTTTTGATCCGGATTCACAGGCCGCAACAGATGTAATAAATCTTATTATTGATAATGATATAGCCATTATCCCTACAACAATTACATTTATACTCTCGGGCAAAGATTATACGCAAAGATTGGATAAAGATAATTTATGGCGCTATCTTTCTGATGATGCGATTGTTCACCACAAAGCCAGGCGGGCTGAAATGGACGGCGATACAGAAAATGTTGAGCTAGAAAAAATACTTCTTGAAAAGCAGCTCCGCTTTGTAAATCGCATTTATAATGCCGGCGGGCGCATTTTCTGCGGAACCGATCCATCGTACCCGCTTATTACCCCGGGATATGCCATATCATGGGAGGCGGAGCTTCTTTCAAAATGTGGGCTTTCCAATGCTTCTATTATGGAAGCCTTAACCATAGAAGCCGCGAAAGAAATTGGCCTTCAAAACACAATCGGCTCGCTGGAAAAAGGCAAAAAAGCGGATATTGCCGTGTTTAATAAAAATCCCCTTGAAGATATAAAAAATCTGGCGGATTTGTTTGCGGTTTATAAAAGCGGCATTTCCTATGATCCTGCGGCGCTCAGAGAATCGGCAGAGGGTAAAATGGCTTAAAACTTAAATATTCTGTTTATAATCAGTCGATATGCATTTTTATATGAGGAGGTTAAGCGTTGGATGACAAAATAAGAGAGGCCTTGAAAAGCATTATTCAGCCTCTTAGAACAGTTGTGGATGACGGGGCGTTTCAAGATTTGGAAAGCTTCGGCAATATGCTGGACGGTGTGAAAATAGTTGGCCTTGGAGAAGGCAGCCATGGCACAAGAGAGCATTTTCAGCTAAAGCACAGGCTTATACGCTATTTGGTTGAGAAAAAAGGCTTTCGTACATTTGCCATAGAAGCCGCCACGGATGCCTGCTTAGATATTAATGACTATGTTCTCTACGGAAAAGGCGACAAGCATAAAGCCTTGGCCGGCCAAAGCTACTGGGTTTGGGATACAGAGGAAGTTCTGGCAATGATAGACTGGATGAGGGAGCATAACTTAAACTGCGAAAGAGGGCAGGAATGCAGCTTTGTAGGCTTTGATATGAAGCCGGTTAAAGATGCCTGTCGCAAGCTTATGGAATATCTTTCGCCTTTGGGGCTTGCCGATTATCCTAAAATTGAAGGTATTTTGAAAAATTATGCTAATGTAGCGTGGCCCATACCTGCGGGTACGCAGTCCGATGACATAATATGGCTTATGGGCTATCTGTATTTAAGAGAAATCGAGCTTGTGGAAAAAACTTGCAGGGCGGCTTATGACAATGCCCTTTTCGCCGGCAGGATAATTTATCAATATGTTGAATGCCGCGATGATGATACAAACGGCAAGAGAGATTTGCATATGGCGGAGAATATATCTCTCCTTGTAAACAGCCTGCCGCCTGATGAAAAAATAATTCTCTGGGCCCATAATGGGCATATTGCCTGCGGCTATGAATGGAAAAACATAGGCCAATGGTTAAGAGATCGCTACGGCTCTAGATATTTTGCCCTTGGTTTTATGATAGGCGGCGGTAAGTTCCAATCCCGCTTTATTGATAGGCAGGCTCGTAAAGCAGGCCCTCTCATGGAGTTTGATGTGCCTGTGATTGACGGCAATCTATGGGAGGCCGATGTGGCCACAGTATACGGTGGGGATTTCTATTTTAACTTGCGCGACTCTATTAATAATAATGAATATATAAGAAAATGGGCGGCGCAGAACAAGCCTTTCGTAATGCTGGATGAAGGCTATAACCCCAATGATAAGAGAGAAGATTTTGAAGTGGATTGTTCCCTTTCCGAAAGTTATGATGCTATTGTTTATACGGAAAAAACAACCAGGTCAAGGCCGACACCAACAGGTATGCGTGATTAATTGTCAATATATTCGCAAAATATAAGTTTAGCGCAATTTATACAAAAAAAGCCCTTCAAATCAAGCCTTGATTTGAAAGGGGCGCAAAGTAAATAAAAAAAGACCCGATTCTGCCTGTGAAATGGTCTATATACTTCCTTAAACTTATATTTAGCGATATTTTAGTGAATTGAACGGAGGTTAATATGGAAAGCTTACCGAATTATCTAAAACAGCATGCTCACAATCTGGCTTCTGTAACGGATGGAAATGATTTCAGCGACCTACAGCCCCTTAAGAAAATCCTTGAAAACACCAGAATCGTAGGCTTGGGGGAAAGCACCCACGGCACCCGCGAATTCTTTCAACTAAAGCATAGAATCACTCGCTTTCTTGTGGAAGAAATGGGTTATCGTGTATTTACCATCGAAGCGGGGGTTATGCCCTGCCAGAATATTAACGACTATGTGATGATGGGCAAAGGCGACAGATCAGTGGCCCTTGCCAGCCAAGGCTACTGGGTTTGGGACACGGAAGAAGTAACGGATATGATAGAGTGGATGCGTCAGCATAATTTATCATGCAACCGCGGGGATGAATGCGGGTTTGTCGGCTATGATATAAAGCCTATTCCCGATGCTTGCGCAACTATCAGGCGGCTTATAAAGCCTGTTTGCGAGGACGCTTATAAGCGGGCGGATGAAATTTTGAGTGAAATAGAAAACATTCCTTTCCCATATGAGGGAGAAAAAGTATTTAATAATGATAAACTTTTCTGGCTACTGGGTTGGATAAGCGCAAGGCAGATTCCTATTACGGAAGCCGTGGGCGCAGAAGGCTACGAGCTTCTCGTTACCGCAACTAAAATGATGTATCAGTATTTTGACGGTATGGTTGTAAGCCCAAGAGGTATCTCCGGCAGAGATATGCATATGGCTGAAAATGTTACATATATTCTTAATTCGCTGCCGCCGGATGCTAAAATTGTAGTTTGGGCGCATAATGCCCATATTGCAGTTAACGAAAATGATAAGAGCCTCGGCTGGTGGCTAAGGCAGCGCTACGGGGATTTGTATTTCCCATTTGCCCTGTCATTTACAAAGGGCCAATTCCAATCGAGAATTATGAACATGGTAGACGGGGAGCCCGTTGTTGGGCCGCTTATTGAGTTTGATGCACCTGAAATTAAGGAAGGCTTCTGGAATAAACCTCTTGCGGAAATTGACGGGGATTATTATCTGGATTTAAAATCCGCCATTAAAAATGATGAAGAAACCAGAAAATGGGCTACTGAAAATAGTTATGAAATTTTCAGCGCCGGCGGCTGGTATTCCCCTGAAGCTATTGAGGCTGAGCAAAGGGACAGCTTTAACAAGTATATATTAGGCAAACATTTTGACGGGTTGTTTAATATCGAAAAAACAACAAGGGCAATCCCAACGCCTACAGGCCGCAGAGATGAAAACGCCCCCATGAGGTAACTCAAATATTTTTATATTCACTTGTAAGGAGCTTCGGCTCAATTATCTTGTTAGGTTTTTGCGGAGGGTTTGAAAAACAAATCCTCTGCATACTCATAAAATACACTAATAATGAAGGAGGCAATATTAATGAGGTTAAACCATTTAAGATTGAAAAGAAGTATGGCTTTAGTTCTTGCGGCATTGTTTATGATTTCCGCATTTACGGCATGTGGCGGCGGTGCATCTAACACGCCTGCACCTGTACAAACATCAACACCTGCACCTGCACCTGCTCCTCCGGCTCCAAGCCCAACAGCAAGTTCTTTGGCGGCGGCACCTTCTGCTGCGCCTGTACAATCAACTGAATTAAAAGAAGAAGACAAATATGGCGGCACAGCAATATTTGAGTTAGATGCCGAGCCGTATAATATTAACCATTTCGCTTCTTCGGGCAATGGCCAAGGCCAAGTTAAAATGGCAACTTCAGACTATCTCGCTCTTTACAACCCACACACAGGCGAGTATGAGCCTAGGCTTCTTGAAAGCTGGGATTTATCTGAAGACGGTACAGTTTGGACAATGAAATTAAAAGAAGGCATCAGATGGCATGACGGGCATCCTTTCACAGCAGAGGACGTTATATTTACATATGGATACCTCTCAAACCCTGAGATAGACCTGCCATCACCAAAAACTTTCTCTATTCCTGAAACTTATGAAATAATTGATGAATTAACCTTCACAATTACAGGCGAATCTCCTATTCCTTCAAAACTTGCCGAGTGGGATACATTCCTGCCTAAGCATATTTGGGAGAATGTAGATCCTAAAACTTTCTCAACAGCTCCAGAAGGCAATCTTATGGTTGACGTAGGGCCTTTCAAATTCGCAGAATATAAAGTTGGCGAATATATCCGCTTTGTACGCAATGATGATTATTATGGTGGAAAACCATATCTTGATGAAATAATTTATAGAATACTTCCTGATAAAACAGCGGCAGCCGCAGCTTTGGAATCAGGCCAGATTGACTTTGTTACTACAGACGCTATCGGCGCTGAAAAGCTCGTTGCCAATCCTAATTTAGCATCGGCATTCTCTGCCAGCGGTAACGTGGCACGTTTCTATTTGAACTTTAATGATAAGGATTTTGCAGACCTTCGTTTCAGACAAGCTTTTGCTCACTTATTTAACAGAGACCTTCTTGTAGCTCAAGCTATGCGTGGCTACGCCGATCCTGCATACAGCGATTTCGCACCTACAGATTTCTACTATGTTGATGATCCGTTTAAACAATATGATTTTGATGTAGAAAAAGCAAAAGCCCTTCTTGACGAAATAGGATTTGTTCCCGGAAGTGACGGTATTAGAGTAAAAGACGGAAGGCGCCTTGAGTTTGACGTAATCATTCCTCAAAACTTCCAACCATACTTTGAGCCTGCCGTACTTATAATGGGCCCTACTTTCTTAGAAGCAGGCATTAAACTCAGCCCTAAAGTAACAGATTCAAGTGTTGTAAGCGCTCTCTGGAATACATTTGATTATGAAATACTTATGAGCGGCACAACAATGGGCCCCGATCCAATGCGTTACAGAAATATTTTTGCTGTTGATACAAATATCATGCAGTACAAAGATCAAAACATGAAAGATATGTTCGCATCTGCCATGGCTAAAATTGACACGACTGAAGCCAAAAAAGAGTATGAAGCTATTCAGTATCAGCTTGCTGATGATGTTTCCAACATACCTCTCTGGTATCGTTATACTGTTTTCGCTCACAACAAAAACCTTGTTGTAGAGGATGCGGTTCTTCATGGCAATGTATTCTTCAGATTTATGCATATGGAAAAACTTTATAAGCTTAAATAATTAAAATCTACAGTAAATAAAACTTAAGGCGTTTGCCTTGTAATAATTGCAATTACTAATCTTAAAACCGGGTTTGCGCCTGGTTTTAAGATTAGTTTTAGACAAGCTTAAAAAGTTTGCATGGTTTGAATTTTATCAGTAAAGCCTTACTGTTTTACGGTAGGGCGGGGTGAAATACCCCAAAGCCTTCAACCGCTGGCTTTAGAAAACGGAGGACTTTATGCAAAACTACTTAATCAAGAGACTATTGCTTATGATACCCATGCTCATAGGCGTTACTATAATATCCTTTACTATAATGAATATGGCTCCCGGTGACCCGGCTATGATGTATGTGGATCTTGAAAGAGAAGCCCCTACGCCTGAGCTTTTGGCGGAAATACGGGCTCGTATAGGCCTTGACAAGCCGGTGCATGTGCGTTATTTCATCTGGCTTAAGGATGTTGTCAAAGGCGATTTGGGCTATTCGATGGCCACA
>JGI994J12354_10005640_pt1 | contig 10717 bp, 8 predicted proteins | sample IntmicLarv3ML3BL_FD_12354 | JGI IMG/M metagenome (IMG submission 12354)
CTTGACCGTACGCGGGCGGGAAAGACCTTGTGTGCGCGGGGACTTGTGCTGCGGCGGGTGTGGTACGGTGCGGCAGGACGCAAAAAGATGTAAAATTTCGTTAGGAGGGCGCAGGATTTTGAACATAACACAGGACGAAATAGCGCGCCAGTACGCCTTTATGGACGCGGTGCTTGCGCTGCATGAGGGGCGGACGCCGAAGTGCTACGTTGACACCTACGGCTGTCAGCAAAACGAGGCGGACAGCGACAGCTTTCGGGGGATGGCTATGAAAATGGGCTACACCTTGACCGACGACCCGTCGGAGGCTGAGCTTTTTATTGTCAACACCTGCGCCATACGAGACCATGCGGAGCAGCGGGTTTTAAGCAATGTGGGCGGTCTTCTGCGCTATTATAAGAAGGGCGGTCCGGCGGTTATTTGCGTGGCCGGTTGCATGACAGGCCAAGCGCACATGACCTTAAAGCTGCAAAAAAGCTTTCCGGCGGTACGTGTTATTTTGAACACCCATGCTTTATGGCAGTTTCCGGAGGCTTTGTATCTCTATAAAACAACGGGGCAGCGGCAGGTTTTTTGCCCTGCAAGTGACGGTGTTATTGCGGAGGGGCTGCCCCTTTTTCGCAGCCGCTCTGTGCGCGGCAACCTGCCGATTTCCTACGGGTGTAACAATTTTTGCTCCTACTGTGTGGTGCCGTATGTACGCGGGCGGGAGCGCAGCCGCCGGGTTTCCGACATCCTTTCGGAGGCGGAGCGGATGGTTTCTGAGGGTTACAAGGAGATTACCCTTCTTGGGCAAAATGTGAATTCTTATAAGGGCGAGGCGGGGGAGGATTTCTCCGATTTGCTGACTTTATTGTGCCGTGTTGAGGGAGATTTTACCCTGCGCTTTATGACGTCGCACCCGAAGGATGCATCTAAGCGGCTGTTTGACACTATGGCGCGGGAGGATAAAATCGCGAAGGCCTTGCATTTACCTGTACAGTCGGGTTCAGACGCGGTGCTGTCCGCTATGAACCGGGGGTATACGGCCGGGAAGTACCGTGAGCTTGTCCTGTATGCCAGGAGCGTCATGCCGGCGCTGACCCTTACCAGCGATATTATTGTCGGCTTTCCCACGGAAGCAGAGGCCGATTTTTTTGCGACGATGGCACTTGTTGAAGAGATAGGCTTTGACGCCTTGTACATGTTTATTTACTCCCGGCGGGCGGGTACGGCGGCGGAAAAGCTGGAAAACTGCACGGCGCCGAAAGTGATTTCGGCGCGGTTTTCGAAGCTGCTTGCGCGGCAGGACGCCATTTCCCACGAGAAAAGCCAGCGGTTTGTTGGACAAAGCATACCTGTGCTTTTTGACGAGCTGCGAGAGGGCCGCTTACACGGACGCAGCGAAGGCGGGCTTCTTACCATTGCGGAAGAGGGGTGCGCTGCGCAGGTTGGGCAGACGCTGCCTTGTTTGATAGAGCGTACCACAGTGCGGGCGCTGTACGGAAAAGTCCAAATATAGATATGGCTGACGCGGAAGGGGATATCCTATGACACCAATGATGCAGCAATATTTGCAAATTAAAGAGCAAAACTCTGATTGTATACTCTTTTACCGTTTGGGTGATTTTTATGAAATGTTTTTTGAGGACGCCAAGCTTGCGTCGAAGGAACTGGAAATCGTTCTGACAGGGCGGGAATGCGGTGAGGAGAACAAGGCACCCATGTGCGGTGTGCCCTTTCACAGCTGTGACGCGTATATTGCGCGGCTGGTGAAAAAAGGGTACAAAATCGCCATTTGTGAGCAGACCAGCGACCCCAAGGCGGGGCCGGGGCTTGTTCAACGCGAGGTTGTTCGCATTGTGACGCCCGGAACCATTACGGATGAAAAAATGCTGGATGGCAGTGATAATAATTATCTGGCTGCCATTTATTCCCATATAAGCGGCATTGGACTGTGCTTTTCTGACATTTCTACAGGTGAGGTTTTTGTAACGGCTCTCTCGGGCGACGGTGCTTTGCCGGGTGCCGCAAACGAGCTTGACCGGTATATGCCGCGGGAGGTGCTTCTTAACGGTGCGGCTTATCAAGAGGCGGACATCAAGGACGCCTTGGAGCGGTGCGGTGCCAATGCGGAGGAGCTGTCGGATATTGACCTGCTTACGGCTTCCGCGCTTATTTCTGAGCAGTTTAAGAAGACTCCTTCTTTGCTTGGCATTTCGGAGCCGAATGTTTTGAGCCTTTCCTTAGGGCTTCTTCTTCAATATATCGACAAAACTCAAAAGTCGGGACAGACGACCTTGACCACCGTGACGCCCTATACGTCGGCACGGTTTATGCAGATTGATAAGACGGCGCGGCGCAACCTTGAGCTGACAAAATCTATGCAGGGGGATAAGAAGGGTTCGCTTCTGTCCGTCCTTGACCAGACGAAAACGGCTATGGGAGCGCGGCTTTTGAAGCGGAGTGTAGAGCAGCCGCTTTTTGATATTCGGCAGATTTCGGCGCGGCAGGGTGCGGTTGCTTGGTTCTATGAGCATTCGGTGGAGCGCATGACCCAGCGGGAGGTTCTTTCGGAGATTTATGATATTGAGCGTACGGTGTCAAAGGCGGTGTACGGCAGTGCGAATGCGCGGGATTTGCTGGCCCTGTCGGCGGCGCTTGCCCGGATTAACCCCATTCTTTCGGTCATTTCCGAGGCGGACGACCCACTGCTCTTGCGTATTCAAAAGACGCTTGACCCTATGGACGACCTGACTGCGCTCTTTTCCGCGGCTATTCACAAGGATGCGCCCGCAACCATCCGGGAGGGCGGCATGATTGCCGACGGGTATGATGAGCAGGTTGACCATCTGCGCCGCCTGTCAAGGAGCGGGCAGAGTATTATTGCGGATATTGAGGCCAGGGAGAAGCAGGAAACCGGCATTAAGCAGCTCAAGGTTTCCTACAATCGGGTTTTTGGTTATTACATAGAAATCAGCAAGGCTGTACAGGCGGAAATTCCCGCCCATTATGTGCGCAAGCAGACCTTGTCAAATTGCGAGCGGTATATTACCCCTGAGCTTAAAGAAGCGGAAAATGAGGTACTAAGTGCCAAGGAACGGCTTACAGCACTGGAGTTTGAGATTTTTTGCACCTTGCGGGCGAGGGTTGTGGCGGAGCAGGCCTTGATACAGCGAAATGCCCAGGCGATTGCGCAGCTTGATATGCTGGCCTCCCTTGCGGAGGTAGCAGTTAAGTATCAGTATGTGCGGCCGGAGCTTGTTGACGGCGGTATTTTTGAGATAAAGGACGGGCGGCACCCGGTAGTGGAAAGCCTCCTGCGGGACGTGCCCTTTGTGCCGAATGATACGTATTTGGATGAGGGGGACAACCGGGTTCTCCTGCTCACCGGCCCAAATATGGCGGGAAAATCCACCTATATGCGGCAGGTTGCCCTTATTGCCATATTGGCGCAAATGGGCAGCTTTGTCCCGGCGGCATCGGCGAAAATCGGACTCATTGACCGGGTTTTTACCCGTATCGGTGCGGCGGACGATTTGAGCAGCGGGCGCTCGACCTTTATGGTTGAGATGAATGAGGTGGCCGATATTGTGCATTACGCCACAAAGGACAGCCTTATTTTGCTTGACGAAATCGGGCGGGGTACTTCCACTTTTGACGGCATGTCTATTGCGCGGGCGGTGCTTGAATATGTTGCGGACAAGAAAATCCTGGGGGCGAAAACCCTCTTTGCTACGCACTACCACGAGCTTACGGATATGGAGGCGTCCCTTGACGGCATTAAGAATTATAACATCGCGGTGAAAAAGCGGGGCGATTCGATTGTCTTTTTGCGGCGGATTATTCGGGGTGCGGCGGACGATAGCTATGGTATTGAGGTTGCGAAGCTTGCGGGTTTGCCGAATTCGGTGATTGCGCGTGCGCGGGAGGTGCTTTTGGAACTGGAGAGCAAGACGGTGCCTGAGGGTGTATCCTATAAAGCAGATTTGTCGGTTCCGCAGGACGCTTCTTCGGTGCTTTTAGAAAAGCTTGCGCGGCTTGACCCTGAAACATTGACCCCCATTGAGGCGATGGGTGTATTGTACCAGCTTGTAAAGGAAGCACGGGCGGAATAGCCCCTTTTCCCTTGCAGCATACGGAAAGGAGATTCTATGCGTATACAACAGCTGCCAAAACAGACGGCTGACTTGATTGCGGCGGGAGAGGTTGTGGAACGGCCTCTTTCGGTGGTGAAGGAGCTTGTAGAGAACGCGCTGGATGCCTGCGCGTCGAAAATTATTGTTGAAATTGCGGGAGGCGGGCTGCTGTCTATCCGCGTTACGGATGACGGCTCCGGCATGCGGGCGGCGGAGACAACGACCGCCTTTTTGCGCCATGCTACCAGTAAAATTGCGACGGCGGACGACCTCTTCGCAATTGGGACACTGGGTTTCCGCGGGGAGGCACTTTGTGCCATCGGGGCTGTGTCGCGGGTGAGTCTTCTTACCCGGCATATTGATGAGCTTGAAGGCAGTAAGACGGTGCTTGAGGGCGGTGAACTGCACTTTACGGAGGAAGCTGCGGCGGCGCAGGGGACGACGATTGTTGTGCGCGACCTGTTTTATAATACACCGGCACGGCTGAAGTTTCTAAAAAAGGATTATATTGAGGCGGGGTATATTGAGTCGATGCTGACGAAAATGGCGTTGGCGTTTCCCCATGTTGCCTTTCGTTTTATTAAGGATAATAAGGATATTTTTTCCACACCGGGGGACGGTAATTTAACAGGTGCGGTCTACGCGCTTTTCGGCGGGGCGTTTTCAAAGGGGCTGTTGCCGATTGAATATGAAAACGACGGGCTGTCGGTTACCGGGTTTGTTTCCAACCAGCAGGGCGCGCAAAAGAGCCGCAAGAAGCAAATTTTCTTCGTAAATCGCCGTGTGGTACGCAATACAACCATGCAGGCGGCACTGGAGGAAGCGTGCAAGGGCAAGCTGACCTCCGGGTACTATCCTGCTTGTATTTTGAACTTGGACATTGACCTTTCCATGGTGGACGTGAACGTACATCCCGCAAAAATGGAAATTAAGTTTGCAAGAGAGCGGTCTGTTTTTGACGTGATTTACTTTGGGGTGAAGAATGCTTTGCAGGGCGGCCAGCCTTTTTATTCCGCGCCGGCACGTACCGCAGCAGCCCCTTCTCTGCAATCGGAAGCTCCGCCTGTAGTAAAGGCAAGTGTTGCACCGGCATCCGCATCGGCTCCGGTATTTCGTCCTGCACCGCCTTTGCGCCCTTCTGCAGCGGAAATTACGGCGGACATCCGTACCCAGCAGCAGTCCCACGGGCTTGCCAATGATATTCTTTGGCAGCTTTCGGATATGCCGCCGGTGCCTTCTGCGGCGCAGTATAGTTTTGCAGAAGAACCTACTGTTTCCGCGGCAATTGTGCCGCCAATGATTGAGGAAGCAGAGGCGCAAATTGCCCTCCCTGCGGAATCGCCGGTGCCGGATTTCCGCGTGGTTGGCGAGATTTTTACAGTGTATATTCTGGTGGAGTGCGAAGGACAGCTTCTGCTTTTTGACAAGCATGCCGCTCATGAGGCGATATTGTACGAGCGGCTGCTTTCGGGTGCGGCTGTGGAGTCTCAGTTGCTGCTTGCGCCGGAGATTGTTGTGCTTGAAGGTGCGTTGTATCACACAATTCTTGATAACAAAGAGTTGTTTTTTGACAACGGCTTTGACTTTGAACCGTATGGGGAAAGCTGCCTTGCGGTTCGTGCTTGTCCGGCGCTTTTGGATGCGTCTGATGCGGCTTCTTTGTTGGAGGAGATGGCCGACAACCTGCTGCAGCACAAAAAGGGTGCAGCGTTGAATATTTATGAAGCGTTATACCATCAGATAGCCTGCAAGGGTGCGTTGAAGCAAGGTAAGGCAACAAGTATGACGGAAAACACCGCCCTTGTTAGAGATGTTCTTTCCAGTCCCACCATTCGCAATTGTCCTCACGGGCGGCCTGTTGCGGTGGAAAAAAGCAAGCGGGAAATCGAAAAATGGTTTTTTCGCTAGTGTGTAATCTATTACTATAAGTTATATTTGACCGAAAGGAGTCTCCTATGAAGCCTAAGGTTCTCAGCATTGTAGGTCCCACGGCCAGCGGCAAGTCGCGGCTTGCGTTGGCTCTTTGCAAGGCTTTTGACGGCGAGCTTGTTTCGGTGGACTCCATGCAGGTGTATCAGGGTCTTGATATAGGCACGGCAAAGCCAAGTTTAGAAGAACAACAAGCGGTTCCCCATCATCTGATTGACTGCGCCTCGCTTAGTGAAAGCTACAATTTGGCGCGGTTTTTGGAGGAAGCCGCTGCTGCTGTTGCGGACATTTCCGCAAGGGGAAAGCTGCCGGTTTTGTGCGGCGGAACCGGGCTTTATATGGATACACTGCTTTCGGGTATGCCGCTTTTTGAGTCGTCCTCCGACCCGGCGCTGCGAGAGAAGCTGGAGGCGCAGGACAGTGACGCTTTGCACAGAGAGCTTGCTTCGTTAGACAGCTCTGCGGCTGCGCGCATTCACCCAAACAACCGCCGCAAGGTGATTCGGGCTTTGGAGCTTCTTTATTCCGGTGAAACGCCCAGAGCTGCTTTTGCGGAGCCGGCCGAACAACCGTACCAAGTTTGTTCCATGGGGCTTACATATTCCGACCGCGCTTTGCTGTATGCGGCCATTGACCGGCGGGTGGAGGTTATGATTGCGCAGGGGCTTCTTTCTGAAGTTGAGCGGCTTTTTTCGGACAAGCACCCTTCTGAAACGGCCTTGCAGGCGATTGGGTATAAGGAGTTTTTGCCGTATTTTTCGGGGGAAGGCACGCTGGATGCGTCAATTTCGCTGCTCAAACAGGAATCCCGCCGGTATGCAAAAAGGCAGCTTACCTGGTTTAAACGGAACAAGGGCATCCACTGGTATTTCGTCGATACCTATAAAGATTTTTCAGATATTATAGAAAGTTCGACAAAGTTCGTCGATTTTTTCTTAAATAATCAGGCATAATGAAGTCCGGGCATGTGAATATTGCCCAAAGAAAAAAAGAGGGGGACTTCCTTTATGTCGAACCAAAATATGCAGGACACTTTTTTAAACCATGCCCGCCGGGACAAGGTGCCGCTTACGGTCTTTTTGACCAACGGATTTCAGTTCAAGGGGCTGGTGCGCGCGTATGACAATTTTACGGTGATTTTGGAGAGTGAAGGGCGGCAGAATCTGGTTTACAAGCATGCGATTTCTACCATCATTCCGCTGAGCGCGATTCAGTACACGGGCGAGGAATAATCCCTTAGGGCTGCTGCTTTTTGCCGCCTTTAGGGTAAAATAAGGGGGCGGCATCTTTGTCGGAAAAAAAGAAAAAAACCGCGAAGCAGAAGAATGTGCCACTGATTTTGGCGATTTTCATGGGCGTTATTTTTGTGTCGTATATTCTTTTGCAGATTCTTTCGGGGCTTGATGTGCCGGTGCGGACGGTGCTTGCCCAGCAGCAGGATTTTACGGATACAGTCACGCTAAACGGGATGTTTGTGCGGGACGAATTCGTGCTTTCGAAGTCGTCTGACGCTGCTTATGACCTGCTTGTTGCCGACGGAGAAAAGGTGGGCAAGGGGCAAACGTATGCGCTTCTGTATTCTTCGGCGGAATATCAAGGCACCAGCGGGCGCATTGCCGAAATTGACGGGCAGATTGCACGGCTTAAGCGTCTGGAAAACCAACGGGCCGAATCGCTGCAAAACTTCGGGGAGAAGAACACAGTGTATACATATCTCCTTGAAATCGCAGACGAAAGCGAAGCGCAAAGGTTCAGCCGCCTGGCGCAAAACAAGGAGGGGCTGTTGGGTGCGATTTTGGACCGGGAGTATGCCTATAACCGGGACCTTAGCCTGCATGACGAAATTGTGCGGCTGACTGCCGAGCATGACGAGTTGCTGAAAAAACGGCAGGGCGCGTCGCCGGTAAGGCTTACGAGGTCGGGGTATTACGGTACGACGGTGGACGGCTATGAAGAGTTTTTTACGCTGAGCTATATTGACAAAACCTCGCCGGAGCAGATTCTTCTTGACATGCAGACCATTGAAAACCAGGCTGTTGATTTGACGCAGGTTTTTGGTAAGGTTGTGGAAAATCACGTATTTTATTACGTTGCGCCCATAAGCGCAGTGGATTTTGCGCGGGTATCTTTAGGAAAAACCTATACAATTGCCTTTAAGGGCGAAAAAGAGCTGCTGGTGGATATGAAGCTGAAAAAGGTTTCCCCCATGGCGGATGGCAGCGTGCTGGGCATTTTTGAAAGTATCCATAATATGTCGGACGTCATTGGGCTTAGGAAGTATTCCGGCGAGCTTATTTTGCAGAAGGTGCGGGGGTTGAAGGTGCCGAAGGATGCCGTCCGCATTATTGACGGCAAAGAAGGCGTCTTTTGCATGATTGGTAATCTTGCGAAATTTAAGCGGATAAACCGCTTGTTTGAGCAGGATAACTATTATGTGTGCGAGGTTGGTACGAGCAGCGGCAATATTATGCTGTACGAGCAGATTATTGTACGGGCAAAGGACCTTTATGACGGCAAGGTTATCTCGTAGCGGGTTACTGTGCAACAGCCGGTTGCTTGTGTTTCTTGCCTTTTTTTGTTATGCTGTTTTAAAAGGACGTGATTTTCTATGAGCAGACCCGCAACAAAAGACGACTTAATCGCCGCTGCCAATGCGCAGTTTTCGAAGCTTTTTGCCTTGATTGACCTGATGCCGCAAGCGGAGCAGGATGCGGCGTTTCTCTTCCTTGACCGGGATAAGAACCTGCGGGATGTCTTGACACATCTGTATGAATGGCACCAGATGGTGCGCCGCTGGCATAAGGAAGGCACCTTGGAGGGCTTGCTGCCCGCTGTTCCCGGTGAGGGGTATACTTGGAAGACGCTGCCCGGCTTAAATGCGGAAATTTGGAAGAAGTATCAGCATGTTTCCCTTGCCGACGCGAAGGCGCAGCTGCAAGAAAGCCATTTGATGATTTTGCGGCTTGTTGACGGGCATAGCAATGAGGAGTTGTTTGCCAAGGCGGTGTATAAGTGGACAAAGTCGTCTACCCTCGGTGCGTATTTTGTGAGCTGCACGTCCAGCCATTACGACTGGGCGATGAAAAAGATAAAGAAACAACGGAAATTGTATAAGGAAAACCCGGTATAGCGTTTTGCTACACCGGGCTTTTTTGTTTGTTTGCGCATAGGTTAATCGGGGACAAATTCAATAATATCCGCGACACTGCAATCAAGAATTTTGCATATACCGTCAATAGTCGTCGTGGATATTGGCTTATTGTTTTTAATTTGTTCTATGGTTGAACCGCTTATGTTGTAAGGATTCCCTTTGTTTCTTAGTGTGTAAGTGGTGGCATTTTTTCTTTTCATTGTTGCCCATAATGGTTCATATGAAATCATTTTTTATTTCCCCCTTTACATACCACCTATTATGCCCTATAATGGGCATGAAGCGTTATGCTCATGTGTGGGCATATGGAAAGGGGATGTTGTGATGAGGAAAAAGGTAGACATACTGTATTCTACATTATTCAATGCAATTACAGATGCAATTTATTTGCTTGAGCGAGACGCAACGCTTTCGCCGCAAACAACAAAAGCATTGGGCATTCTTAAAGAAGCCCAATGCAAAACAGAAGAACTATACATTAATTTTGATTGAAAGCGCAAAAAAACGCCGATATTTTCGGCGTTTTTTATGTTTAGAGCAGCTTAATCCAACATTTTTAAAATTTCGCTTTTGGGCTGCAGGCCGACAGTTCTCTTTGTAACCTGCCCGTTTTTTACAACGGCAAGGGTGGGAATGCTCATGATTTGGAAGGAGCTTGCCAACTCGTTTTGCTCGTCTATGTTGATTTTGCAGACCTTGATATCTGCCGATTCGTTGGCGATTTCTTCAATAACCGGGGTAATCATGCGGCAGGGTCCGCACCAGCCTGCCCAGAAGTCGATAAGGACGGGGCGGTCGGATTGCAGTACTTCTTTTTCGAAGTTTTCTTTTGTGATGGTGTGGATGTTGTTCATGGTTTTTTCCTTTCTTTTTTGGGCTTCGTCCTTTATTTGCCATTTGTAATTTGACGTTTGCAATTGTCCCCACCGGGGACGAGGGGTGGCCTGCCCGGCCGGGGGTTCCTTTTTTTAGCGCCAAAAAGGAACCGAAAAGGGCGCTTAGCGGGGGCCGCATGGTTACGTACTGTGCGTAAACGCATGTGTGGCGGCTCTTTGGTGCCAATTCGAAGGACTGTTCGCTTCGACGTCCGCGCTCAGCCGCGCTGTGCGGGGGCGGTAGGGTTGCTTTGTTGCGCTGCATTTTGCCTTGCCGTAGGGGTGGCGTTTCGCCGACCGCTCCTTCGTCCTTTATTCGCCATTTGCAATTGTCCCCACCGGGGACGAGGGGTGGCCTACCCGGCCAGGGGAACCTTTTTTCTAGCGCCAAAAAAGGTTCATAAAAAGGGCGCCCTACGAGGGCGTAGGTTTACGTACTGTGCGTAAACGCATGTGCGGCGACTCTTTGGTGCCAATTCGAAGGCCTGTTCGCTTCGACGTCCGCGCTCAGCCGCGCTGTGCGGGGACGGTAGTTTTGTTTTGGTGTGCGATATTTTCCTTCGTTCGTAGGGCGCGACTACCAGGCGCGCCGCTCTTTCGTCCTTCGTCTTTCCCCCTGCGAGGGGGCCGGGGGCGGTAGGGTT
>JGI994J12354_10005641_pt1 | contig 10716 bp, 7 predicted proteins | sample IntmicLarv3ML3BL_FD_12354 | JGI IMG/M metagenome (IMG submission 12354)
GGTAGTAATCAAGAATGCCCCTACAACACGTGCAGATGCCCCTAGAATTAATTTATTATACCCAACTGTCATTTTTTGATAGTCCGAAATTCACTTTTCTCACAATAAATGTCAACTCTTATTTTTGCAAAACTTTTTCTATATGCATTAAAAAATTAAAAATTTAGACTATTTTTTGTGTCTAAAATTTTTGTAAAATTCCGTTTTCAAATCTATATTTTACTAAATATGATTTTCAGAAAATTCTTGCTTTGCGTCTATAGAAAATCAAATGCCTCTCGTTGGTTTACGAACAGGAAGTTTGAAAAATTCCTTTATGACTGTAAGTAATCCATATTTTTTGATGAAGTATGTGATTCTATTAAGATACGCCTTACTACTTAACTTTTGCCTTATAAAAAGATGATGATATTTCTTTTTGTTTTTATTGTATGATTCCAAAACAGAATCTCCTCTTCTCTCGTGAAAGCCTGATGGAATCAGCGATAACACTTCCACTCCAATTTTATCAACATATTGAAGCTGAGTATCGACAGGGCAGCCAAAAGGAAACAATCTATTCAACATTTTTTCCGCCGCTTCTTTTGAAACAGCTTGAGCGAGCGTATTTCCTGGTAAATTCAAATACTCAACCAATGCACATTCTGTATCACTTGCAACTTCATGGAAAATCTTTTTAAGTTTTGAATTCTCTTGAAGTCTTACATAATCCCATTTCCCATAAGTTTTTTCGAGAAATTCTAATTGCTTGATAATTTTTTCATCAACAGAAACATCGTCTTCAAGAATAATCGCATAGTCGAGATTTTGAGCAAGTATTTCTCGCCAGACCTTTGCGTGAGCCAAGTAGCAAGCGATTTGACCCAAATGCAAAGACCTAATATATTGCTTTTTATTTTTAGACAGTGAATATACTTTTTGAATTTCTTCTTGCGAAAGAGTATCCGCAACAACGCCGTTAGAACGTTCAAATTCAATTGAATATTGCGATAATTGGTTTTTAACAAATTCCAATCTTTCTGGAGATTTGTCGAGATTTATAACAAAAATTTTCCAATTAGGTTTTGTGATATCAGACTTTTTATCTTTTCTCCAAAGCTCTATTGAACTGCCTCCTAAAGAACTAGGAAATGAGGTTGCTGGGGAAGGAGAAGGTGACTCATTTACATCGCGTGCAGACGGCTCTAGAATTGATTTTTCAGCATTATCCATAATGTTCCAACTTATTAATTTTTCACAATTTTGAAATCCGTATTTTCAAAGTCAAGGCTATTAGTTTAATTATATATTTTATATTTAAAAACGCTCTTACACAAACAACGCTATATAAAAATGATTACAATAAATCTGAAAGAGAAGGTTTTGAAAGTCCTTTGAGTGCGCTTAGGATTTCACCTGCGAGGTAGATTGAGCCCGTGCACACAATAGTTTCATTTGAATTTACTTTTGAGCAAAGCATTTTTTCGGGGAAGAGCTTTTCTATTGTTGAGAATTCGTAAGGAGGGATTTTTCCTATTTCAGATGACTTCGCATTTTCTGTTTCTAAAGATGAAAAATAATTTTCTAAGCAATTTTTTAATTCTTCAAAAGACAATGCTCTTGGTTGATTTGGAACGAGAAAAATAATTTTCTTTGCATATTTTGCCACAACTTTCAAAAGAGGCACTGCCCTTTCCTCACCCAAAATTCCGACTGCGATTACAGGTTTTGCCTTCAATGTTTTAAGATTTTCTTCAAGCACTTTTGCCCCTTCTTCGTTATGTGAAGAGTCTAAAATTAAACGTGCATTATTTTTCAAAACAAAAGGCTCCCAACGACCACTCCAATTAGTATTTTTGAATGCTACGAGAGATTTTTTTTCATCTGTAATCAACACTTTTTGCTCATTCAAAACACGCAAAACAAGCAATGCGATTGCGGCATTTTTCTTTTGATAATTTCCAAATAAAGAAGTTTCAGGCAAATCACTTTCTTCAAAAAAATCTCTCACATCGTAAAGCGGCGCATCATTTTCTTTCGCGACTTTTTTTATGACTTCTTTAGATTCTTTATCCAAATATCCGCAAACTACAGGTGTTGATTTCTTAATAATTCCCGCTTTTTCATAAGCGATTTTACTATGAGTATCACCTAAAAATTGTGTGTGATCTTTACCTATACTTGTGATTACAGAAATTTTTGGATTCAAAATATTCGTAGCATCTAAGCGACCTCCAAGACCTACTTCAATTACTGAGGCATCGACTTTTTGATTCGCAAAATGACAAAATCCTAAAGCTGTGACAATCTCAAAAAAGGTTGGATAATTTTCTGTTCCTTCTAAGCATTTTGCTTTTTCTTTTAATTCTGCAACATAAGAAATTATTTCTTCTTCGCTAAGTTCTACTCCATTTACTCTGACTCGTTCGCCAAGATTTATCAAATGTGGAGATGTGAAAAGTCCAGTATTCAAGCCATTTGCACGCAATGCTGAATCCAAAAATGCACACACAGACCCTTTGCCATTTGTGCCTGCAACGTGCAAAGACAAAAAATTTTCTTGTGGGTCGCCAAGCAAAGAAACAAATTTTTTCATTCTATCCACAGACAAACTTGATCCGTTATTTCGCAGATTAAAAATGAATTCTTTTATATCTTCAAATTTTTTCATCTTTTTTATTTTTTCTTCGCTCATTTCAATAAAAAAAAAGCATACCTAAGTATGCTTTCTTCGCAAGAAATTTTGCTTTTCAAATTATATCTTTGGAGGCAAGCATTCCGCAATTTCCAAAGAAGCTCCTGTTGCTTCAACTTTGCCTTTTAAGCAATATGGAATTACGAAGTAATCGCCTTTTTTGATATCTTTTGTTTTGCCGTTCCAAAGCAATGAACCACTACCATCAGTCACCAAATAGATTGCTGGTGCGCCTTCCAAGACAGCCTTGCCGCCTGAGAATCTATATCTATTTGTGCCGAAGCATGGGGTGTCTTCATAGCTAATCAAGCAATCTTTCACAACACCATCTTTATCATAGATATTTCTTGGTTTGACGATGCTCATATCGATAGCTTTTTGACCATATGTTTCGAAGTCAAAGCATTTGATTGCTACATCTTGTGTAAGACCCAAATATTTTTCATATTCGCTTACTTTATAATCTCCGCACCAAGCTTCGACTTGAATTGTGAAGTCGGTTGGTTCTTGAACTTCCAAGAGCAAGCAACCTGCGCCAATTGCGTGAACCATTTTTGCATGAATCAAATAAACATCACCTACTTTTGGTGTGACGGCAGTCAAATATGGAGTGAATGCTTCTTTATTAGTTTCACTTTCTTCTGCAAGTTGTAAGAATTTTTCTTCAGTCATTTTATCTTTGAAACCGAAGTAAATTTTCGGATTCTCACGAGTAGCAAGGATAAGCCACATTTCTGTTTTACCATACTCACTCTTAAAATGTTCTCTTGAGAAAGGCTTGTCAGGATGAGCTTGAATTGGCAAGCGAATCGCGCTATCTAAGCCTTTTACCAAAACGCCAAATTCATTGCGACCTGGGCCCAAAATTTCTGCTTTATGAGCTTCAACTAAATCTCTAAAAGTTGTATCTGTGCCTGCAACAATAGATAATCCTTCGCGTGGAATAGGATTCTTATTGAGAGCCATAACAGTTGACGCAACCCATTCTTCTGGCACATTACCGTCTTCATCTTTGTCGATTGCTCCACCGAAAAAGTCCTTGAAAAGTTTACCGCCTAGGTATGATCTGAAAACTCTATTTCTTTCGAAGAAGATTGGAGAATTCACTAATTCTTTTGTATCCATATTTTTTCCTTTTTTTCTTTTTATTGAGGTTAAATTATTCGTACTTTATAAGTTTTTGAGCTTCTGCCAAAGAAGAATAAACTCCGCTATGAGCCATTGCAAAGATTGCGGCACCATAAGCGGCTTCTTCGTTGTAGAGCGGAATTTGAATAGGCATATTGAATTTTTTCGAGAACAATTCTTGAAGCAATTTGTTCTTACGAATACCATTTCCTGAGCCGACCAAATACTTGATATTTTTCGTCACACTACTATCGATTGCGCAATACATTTCGTAAAGTTCATCGACTATACCTTGCGTGACGCCTAAAGAGAAATTACCAAAAGTGAAGTTATCACTACTGATATTTTCAGCATTTCCACGCTCTGATGGATTTTCGCGAGTACCGCTAAATTTTGTGGAAAAAGCAATTTTATCCGCATTATTTTGAGCTTCGCGAGCCGCTTTATTCATGTGCTCATACAAATCTGCACAGGGTTTGCCTGTTGCTCTGACAACAATTTCATTAAAGAAATCCTTCAAGATATTGTAAGCTCTGCCACCGCAAATTGCGCAACCCGCAAACAAAAATTTATTATTTACACAAGGTCTGATTTCAACACCTGTTGTAGGTTTCGCATTCTCACGAGACACGAAAACTGAAATTTGGCTACCTGTACCAACATTAACCAAAACAGAATTTTCCATATCACTTACTGATCCAACGAAGCTTGCTTGATTATCGCCAATTGCGCAGAACACAGGAATCCCCTGCTCTGTTTGACCAACCTTCATATTGCTAGTTGCAACTTCAGGATAGAAAGAATAATCCATGCCAAGATAGTCAATTGCTTTTCTATCAAAGCAGTCATGCTCTGTGTCGTAGAGACCCAAGCTTGCGGCGTCTGATGGATGAGTGACAGGAACTTTTTCATTTGCCAAGCTCATTGCAGCATAGTCATGAATAGTGCAAAGACGCACTGCATTTGCTGGAACCAAATTATTCTTCACATTATAAAAATGTGTGACACTTCCATAACCAGTAGCGAGCTTATAGCCTGTGCGAACAGACATAAAGTCCGCATAGCTAAATCCTTCGCTATGATTCAATGCGCCACGACCGTCTTGCCAAGTATAGAGAGGACTAACAATCTGCCCATCTTTGTCTATATAGACAATCCCATGCATTTGACCCGTCACGCCGATAGCCGCAACTTCTTTGTACTTTGCCAAAAGTTTAGAGACCACATCTCTAACTTTTTGCATTATACGATGAGCATCTTGACTTCTATCGAAAGCGTTTTTTGTTTCGATAAAAGTGTCATTAGCTGCGTCAACAGTTTCAAGAATCGCTCCTGTTTTACAATCTACGGCAATGGCACAAAGTTTAGTTGTGCCTATATCCAAACCTATTGTAATCATTATGCTATGCTTGTGGAGTTAAGGTCGAGTCTTGTGATGATATCTTGTTGGATATCTGGAGACAAATCCAAGAAGTTCACGAAAGTTCCGTGAATACGCATGATATAAACTCCGCTTGGAGCATATTTCTTAGGATTAGCCAAAACTTTTCTCAAGATTTCAGGAGTCGTCACATTGAAGTAGATATAGAAAGGAGAAACTTTGCCTTTTTCCAAACTAAAGAACAATGGCTTGATTACTTTTTCGTAAAACTCAACACCCTTTTCTTCGTAGGTAGTGCCCTTGAAATAATTTGGGTCTATACCTAAGTGAGAAGCGCATCCACCTGACATTTTTTCAAATGGCAACTTGAGTGTGGACATTACTCTGAAACCTAAACCGTTTTGAGCTTCGCCTGCGAGAGGGTCAATACCATAGTTAAGCATTTCACGAGCTTTTCTGCCGTCTGGAGTTGCGCCAACCCAGAAACCGTAGAGCAAGTGAGTTGATGGACTACTCCAGTCTGGTCTGAATGGATTGCCCAAGTAATTCTTTTGAGCCGCGACTAAGTCCGAAGTTTTATCCACGATTTCAACAGTCTCTTTGTCTGCAACTGGATTATTGTTGCCGAATTTTGGACATGCGCTCAAATATTCTTTCAAAAGTTCGTTGCCTTTGAAATTATTTTTCAATGCGCTAATCAAATCATCTGCTGAATGTTTTTTCTCTGACAAGAGAGTATCAATTGCGACAAAGGAGTCTGCAACGACCGCTGAACCGTGAATCAAGCAACCACTGCCATTGTATTTTGTGCCTTGATTTTTTGGGTCGCGCATATCATAACCACTTTCGAGTCCGCCCATAAGAGAGCTCAAGAAAGGAACAGGCAAGTTAGACAACGCAACTGAAGCCATATTTGCAGATTCACACATTTTCTTTGTGTAGAATTCCAAATTCTTATAGAATACTGTGCGAATATTTTTCAACAATTCTTCGTTATTAGCAAAGTTGAAACCGAGCTCTTTTACGCTAGGACCAATTTTTTTATTAGTGATTGTTGAAACGCCATCATTCAAAGACAATTCCAAAATCTTTGCCAAGTTGAGCCAAGAATTTGTTGTGTTTGCGTTGTCTTTGCCCATGATTAGAGCTTCTTGGCAACCAGCGATTGAATAATTTTCCAAGTCAACCTTTTCAACACCTGCGCGAGTAAGAACATCAAACATCATATCGTCGTTAAACAATGATGGAGTCAAACATCCAGGAGTGAAGAAGAAACGACCCAATGATTTATAAATTTCTTGAGGTGTGTTTCTGTGCATTTTCACCGACAAAATTGGTTGTGGGAAAGTTGTTTCATAATACGCATCGAGAATAGCGTATGACATCTCATTTGTTAAATCTTTGTCGTCGCTTGATTTGCCACTGACAATCAAGTTTTGAGAGATAGCCCAGCTTCTGTCGCCAACATTGAAGAATACTAACAATTGTTTGAACAAGCCTGCTGCCAAATCGCGATTCATAGAATCTTTTGCGCGATATGGTTCGAAAATTCTGTCGGCATTACCAACTGAAAAGGCGAATGGATTTGGAGATTGTTCTACGCACATCAATTGCCACAAGAGCAAGAACGACTGTATAGCTTCGAACAAGCTGCTTGCGCCCTTTGCAGGAACATTTTCCAACGCCGCAATCAAGACTTCAAGTTGTGCTTTACGTTCTGGAGTAGCTGATGCCAATTTTGACTTTGCTAAATCTTGATAACGTTTTGCCAAAATTTTTGCAGACTCAAGTGTGACGCGCATTGCTTGAAAATTGATTTTCTTAGTTGCGTCAGATTCACTAGCAATTTTTGCGTCGAGTTCTTTAATGAATGGGTCAACACCGTGTGCCAACATAGGTTTGAAATCCGCGATTACGTGACCTGTCACCTGTTCTATAAAGAATGCAACTTCCCCTGTATAATCTTTAACAGAATCATAAGCTTTCATAAGTTCGCTTACGAAAGGAGTGTTTTTTGTAAACTCACGAAGTTCTGCGATTTTTTCTTTGGGGAAATTATCATCTGGGTCGATGTCGTTAAACACTGCTGTAGGATCACAATATCCAGCAAAAGTTTCAACTGTGAAAGTAGGATTGATAAGCGCATAGCTTCTTGCGAAAGCGTCACGTTGAGTACCAGCAAACACTGCGTTATCACTCAAGACCAAAGGAATTTGTTCGATGACTTCTTTCAAAAGAAGAGCAGCTTTTAATTCAGCAGGTTCATTTGCATATTTTGGAGTTGCATCCTTGATGATTTGTTTTGTGATAAACCATCCATCAAGTCTTTTCATAGCGCGCTCTTCTTTGAAGAGAAGATCAGCCATTGTAGTTAATGTATCTTTATTGTATACTTCTTGTACTTTCATTTTATGTCCTTATTGTTTTTAAATTGTTATCTTTAAATGCTTTTTCAAATTCTTCAATTTTACCTTTTGGCAGATGTCCATCTACCATTTTGTATTCCATGCCAGACTGTCTCCACTTAGACAAACTGAACTCATGAAATTGCAGAAATTCAAATTTTACATCCAGACTATCTATCGTTTTGCAAAAATCAATAAATTCTTTTAGATTTTCTTCACTATCATTGAAATTATGAACCAAAGGTGTGCGAATCAGCACATTCTTGTGATTCTTAGCTATATATCGGATGTTTTCTTTGATGATTTCAGCACTGACACCTGTAATTTTTTTCAGCTGTTCAGAATTTGCATTTTTCAAATCTATAATGAAAAAATCTATGAGAGGTATAAGCTCTGGAAGACGCTTGTTTGTTGCATTTGTTTCTATCGCCGTATTGATGCCAACTTCTTGAAGACGCTTTAATAATTCTTTCAATTCTTCAAATTGCAAAGTAGGTTCGCCTCCGCTAACCGTCACACCACCTCCGTCAAAAAACATAGGCTTACTTTGAGCTGCTAAATCGACTAACTCGTCTATCGTGTAATCTTTGCACGACATATGCATTAATGTGTTTGGTGTCTCCGTCACACAATCATGAGTCGTACATGTCGCACAGATACTACGATTCAGCTTGCCATCTACTATCGCGCCCTTTGGGCACAATGCATCTATAAGCGGTTTATCGTGAATAACCAAAGTCCCATTCATCGATATCCCCTCAGGATTCGCACACCAAGGACACCTCATATTGCATCCTTGCAAGTGCAACACTAATCGGTTTCCCTGCCCGTCTTGAGAATAATTAAATCCTTTATGGAATATTTTCATTTTCTATATCCTAATGTATTCTTTACTCATTTATCTACGACAGATAAATACAGTTCTATTGAATTTTTAATAAGCTCAAATGTCAATAATTTTCATAAAAACTGAATGAACATTTTTTATGAAAATTCATACTAGCTTTTCTTTTTGACAAAAAAAAATGCTTAGAGAATTCACTCTAAGCATTTTTTATTAAATGAAATAAACTAAACTACTTTTGTCTGCGATAAATCGCGAATAAAAGAGCAAGCATACCAAAGATAGCCGCATAAGTAGATGGTTCTGGAATTATTCCATGATACAACAATTTGAAATCATCAGTAAATTCAAAGTAGCCTTCTGCTCTATTTACTGCTTCAAAATAATCATTCGCATCAGTAGAAGCCATTGCTGAATAAACAATAGAATCATAGTCAGCTATCAATATTTCAGTGGAAACCAAATCATCAAAGTAAATAAGAATTTTACCTGATGTAAGCTCTGACATATCGAAAACATCAGTTTTAATCAAAGAGCCTACGCCCATTTCTATCATTGCGCTATTTATCAAAAATAAGCTGTCATCAAGAGTCAAAGTTTTACCATCTTCTATAAAGAGATTTCCTTCTATTTCCAAATTAGTAAAAGTAGAATTCTCTGTCATTGTCCAAGAGCTTGTAGAGTCAATATACACATTTGTTTTAGCACCTAAGCTGTCGTCATGAATAATTGAACCTTCAACATCTGTGTTTGATTCCACAAAAAGATTAACTGTTCCACCAGCAACTGAATTGCTTTCATAAAGAACTCCCGAAGCCGCGTCAATTTCCACACCATTCTTTAGAGTGATATCTGCATTGATTGCTCCGTTCGAATTTGATGGAGAAACGTAAATAGCAGCACCAAGTATATTGGTTGTAGTAATTGTGCCACCATCAATTTCAACATTATTTGAACGTTTAACAGCTGCCGCAGGAGAAGTATCAAAAGGATGTCCATCCGCGATAACACTTACTCCTACATAATTGCCTACCGCGTCAGAATCTTTAGCGATAAGAGAACCTCCTGAACCAACTGCATATGCGCTTGCATTCCCTATCACAGTAGAATCCGTCACATTCGTGTCTCCCTTAAAAGACACAACGCCATAAGAGCCATTGCCTGTTGCTCTTACAGTAGCATCAGAAATATTAGCGACAGCTTTATCTCCTGCCAAAACAACACCATAAGCATAAGAACCTGTAGTATTGACCTCTGTGCCATCTGTGACATTCAATATCAAACCATTATCATCATCAAGAGTTGTATCTTGAACTTTTGCGTATATACCCATGCTAGATGAACCTGTAGTATTAATTGAACTATTTGAAATAGTTGTCTCAGAGTTAGCACCAGCAACAGGAGCATGATAGTTAGACCTTACAACATTGACTCCGTAAGCCGCAGCGCCACTTGTATTGATTGTTAGATTATTTGCATTCAAAGATGAATCTAATCCACTTATACCATGAGAATTACTTCCATAAGTAGTGATAGCTGAATCTTCAACATCAATAATAGAGCCATAGGCAAAAGTAAGAGCTTCTGAACCCCATTGATTAGTATTTCTTCCACCGTATGTTGTAATTGTGGAATTTGTCATTTTAAAACTACTTCTCGTGATATTGATACCATTAGACGCATCTCCATTAGTGATAACATCTAAACCGTCAACAATACCAACATGAGTGCGTCCGCCTGTAAGTTCATGACCTCTCAAGCATATTGCGTAAGTAGGAACAGATTGATTTACATAATTGTTTGTAATGTTCATCTCTACTCTACCAGAGCCGAAGATATCAAAAGTTGTAGCATAAGACTGTGCGTCTATATACACAGCAGTTGCGCCATCGCCTACACCGTCAGATGTAAAAGATATAGGCCCTGTGCTTGAATCCATAGTCAGTGAACCACGTGTAATATAAAAAGATGTTGGCACAGTATTAAAATCTGTATTGCCGACTACTAGGTGGTCATTAGCCACAGAAGTCTCACGCACATGAGTTGTGATACTTCCAGGGCCATATTGTATTGTTGATGCATATGTTGCAGTTGCCAAAGCAACAGATGCGATTGATGTAATTATGATTTTTTTCATATTAAACCTTTCATGAAATTGTTAAACTCATTAGAGCGAGCGTGAAACAAAGGCACAGAATATCCATTGGAGTTTTTAAAGAAACTCCTCAATAGGAAAAAAATATGCGCCCTACAAAAACAGTATATTATTTCAATACGGGGGGGG